>WNGD01000042.1_pt1 | contig 119379 bp, 112 predicted proteins | sample 5400671 | NCBI WGS metagenome assembly WNGD01 (sample SAMN13153369, study PRJNA577476) | soil metagenome | isolation source: 40 cm soil or saprolite under grassland replicate 2 | place: USA:California | collected 2016-06-15 | reverse complement strand
GATGAACGGCGCGCGATAGACGCACCGATGGAGCGGGACGGCAGGCACATGCACTTCAAGGGCTGGGCCTATCCGCTCGAGAGCTATTCGAGAGCCCTGGAGCGAAACGACCTCAGAATCGAGGCCTTGCGCGAGCCGGCAGCTCCGAACGAGACCCTGGCTGGAAACCCCGCAGGAGCCCGATGGCAGCGCATTCCCGTGTTTCTGATGTGGCGCGCAGTCAAAAACGCCTAAGGAGAACTCCTTACTTTCTGTAGCCAGGCAGGGTCCATTTGCGCCAAGCTATGGGCTAAACCGCCCTGCATCGCAGCAACCCCAGAGGAAAAAACACCCCGAATGTCGATCGCCCGAGAAATCGAAGACATTGCACGCGACCTGATCAAGCACCAGCACGATCATCCCCCGGTCCGTGATCTGAACCGCGAGGTCGAGCGCCGCCTCACGTTCCCCGACCGCGTCGCCGCCGACTTTGCGCGCCTGGTCGGCAGCTGGGTCTTCGTCCTGGTCCAGGTCGGGATCATGGTCGTCTGGATCGGGCTCAACGCCTTCAACCTGATCCGGCCGTGGGACCGCTACCCGTTTCTCTTCCTCAACTTCATCCTGAGCGTCGAGGTCCTGGTCTGGGTCTCAGTCGCGCTGATGTCGTTGAACCGACTCGCGGATCGCGAGCGCCTGCGCGCGCAGCAGGACTTCGAGCTCAACGTCAAGGGCGAGGAAGAGCTCAAGGCACTGATGAACCACCTGATGCATCAGGACGAGATCCTTCTCCAGATCGTCAACCGGCTGGACCGCGGAGACCGCGAGATGAAGCGACTCGCACGCAGGATCGAGGACGTCCTCCAGGCCAACCGCGAGGTCGCCCCAGCCAAACCGGCTGACTCCGAGCGGCCGCCGATCAGCCTTCCCGCGCCGTAGCCAGGAGTTTCGCGCCCAACTCTCGTACGACCGTCACGATGAGGTCCACGTCTGCGCGTCCGCCAGTTGACCACAGCCGGCCGAAACGAGACCTTACCCGCGTACTCGGTCGTGCCGAAGTAGACGCGACCGTCTTCCAGGACCATCGCGCCCAGCCTCCGGTTCATCTCATCGAGGTCCGCCTCTGGAACGTCAGGCGGATGGAAGCGAAAACAGACCACATTGAGCGGCACATCCGCCAGGCGCTCGAGATCCGGCGCCTCATCCACCTGGTCCGCGACACGCTGCGCGAGTGCAAGATGCCTCTCCACCATGGCGCGATACCCATCGCGCCCGTACGCGCGCAGCGTCGCCCACACCGGAAGCGCGCGAGCGCGGCGCGACATCTCGACGGCAAGGTTGCAGTAGACCGGTCGCGCCAGCGCCTCCGTTCGGAGATAGGCGGCGGTGGTCGAAAAGCTGCCGGCGTGGATTGCCGGATCCCGCACAAATGCAAAGCCAGTGTCATAGGGAGCGTTGAGCCACTTGTGTCCATCGACCGCGACCGAGTCAGCGCTGTCGATCCCGTCGGTGAGGTGACGGGTATGCGGTGAGAGGGCCGCGTAGAGCCCAAACGCTCCGTCGATGTGCAGCCACGCACGGTACTTGCGGGCGAGGACCGACATTGCGCGGATCGGGTCGAAGTCGCCGGTGTTGACGTCTCCCGCGGTCGCTACGACGATCGCTGGGCTCCCACCGTCGGCCTGGAGCGCAGCCTCAAGTGCTTCCAGGTCCAGGCGTCCGGCCTGATCCCGCGCCAGGATTCTCGGCCGCTCCCGCCCGATTCCAACCAGGCCGAGCGCTTTCACAGCGCTCGCGTGCAGATATCCACTCGAGAACACTGGAACCGGGGGCAGTCCCGCGAGTCCTCAAGCGTCGATGTCGACGCCGTGCTGCAACCCCCACCAGCGGCGGGCCGCTGCCAGGCCGACCACATTCGCCGTCGTCGCCGCGGACGTCACTACCGAGCTCCAACCGGCAGGAATGCCGAACAAGTCCTTCAGCCAGGACAGAGTCACCTGCTCCAGGCGCGACGCAAGCGGCGAGCTCACCCAGTTGTAGGCGACCTGGTTGAGAGTCGACGCGAGCCAGTCGGCGCCCCAGCGCCACAGGCGTCACACCGCCCATCACGAAGTGGAAGAACCGTGGACCCGTGGACCGAGTTGCGCCGTCCTTTGACGCCGCGATCAGGTCGGACAGCGACTGCATCGAGCCAACACCCTCGGTCGGCAGCGCTTCATCGATGGCAGGCTCACCCGGCGGCCGAACCAGCGACTGGTCCACCGTCGCGAGATAGGGCTCAGCCTCCCGCTCGACGAGGCGCAGGGCAGCGCTCAGTTGGTCGCGGTCGTCCAGCGGATCAGGCATTGCCGACACGGTACACCGCGTACTCACCGTCATCGTAAAGGAGCGTTCCGTGCTCGTCCCAGTAGGCGCGGCTCGCCCCACGCGGGATCTCCTGGGGGCCGATCATCACGTAGCCGACGTGGTACTTCCGCACCAGGTCCATCGCGGTTCCGTCCCCGCTCAGGATCTTGTGCACGTCGTCCGTCTTCCTCTGGTAGTCGCCCAGCCCGTACGTCCAGAGCCAGCCTGGATAGCCGATGACCTCGCGGCGCCCCGCAAGCGTCGGGATCGGAGAGTTGTGCTCCTCGGCCACCGCGAACACAGCGGTCGGGCTCGTGTTGTGCCGCGCCCATTCCGCAACGTTCATGCCGCCCGCGTCGGTAAAGAGATAGCTGCTCATGGTGGGATCGGATGCGCGAGCAACATCGAGCGCTCCGGCCAGGCACAGGAGCACCAGCATGGCTGCGGCGGCGATCGCCGGCAGTGGTCCGCTGCTGAGCAGGCGCGCGACAACTCCCCCCACAACCATGCTCCCGAGCAGCGCCCAGAGGATGAAGAACTTGGTGTTGTCCCAAGGCCACGGCTGGAGCACCACGATGCTGGGGACGGCAAACCAGAGCCACATCGGCGCAAACCATGTAGGGAACCCGGTCGGGAACCATCGCACGAGCGCCTGGCCGACGAGCAGCAGCGGCAGAAACAGCGACGTGTTCCAGATCCAGAAAGCCGCGACGTCGACCGGGAACCACCACCAGCCGTTGCGCTGCCAGTCTGTGAATGCAAGCCAGCCCGGCTGGATGCAGTAACCGCCGATCGAGCCCCCGTCACCGCAGATGCTCGTGTTGTCGGGCGGCCACATCCAGGCCAGGATCGGGATCCCGATCAGCAGCGCCGGGATGAAATACGCGAGCCATTCAACACGCCGGTTGAAGAGCGCCCAGACAGCAGGCAGCGCGATGACGGTGCCATAAGCGTGGACGTGGAAGACAGGCAAGATGCCGGCGACCAGGCCGCCGAACAGGAAGGCCGGCCAGCTCGAATCGCTGTGCAGCGCGATCCACAGAACGACGAGCAGGATCAGGACGAGGCTGAACCCGAACAGAGTCGACCTCTGCGGCACCAGGTACGCCAGCACCGGGTTGAGCCACTGCAGGTCGACGTCGCGGTCGAGCGTGTACTCGCGTGGAAGATGCGCCAGCGCCGCCAGTCCATAGCGCTGCACGTCCGAGAAAAGGTAGACAAACCCAAGGCCGCCGCTCAGAAGGAAGACAAACACCGCTATCACCGATGCTCCTCGACCAGCGGTGAATCGCAGGGCCGCCAGGTAGAGCACCGCCGGAAACGCGAGGCCGAGCATCGCGGTGGTGGCGGTGAGGGCCTCTGTGAGCGACCGGCCTAAAGGGACCAGGTCGGCGGCGAAGAAATCGATCATGAAGGGGTAGCCGAGCCGGTGACCCGGGTCGACCGGATACTCGGGTGGGAAGTTGTGGCCGTAAGCGAACGAGCCGGCGAAGCTCAGGTGCGCCGCCCAGTCGCCCCAGATGTTGACGTAGCCGGCGACGAGACCATCCGGCGTGTAGACGTACGCGCGATGCAGAAAGTTGATCGTCCACACGGCGCACACGAAAACGATCGCGAGCAGCGGCCAGGGGTGCCCGCCGGTCCCCAGGGGCGCCAGCCAGCGCCGCCTCGCATCGGACATGTCGCCGGCAACTCGGGACCGGCTCACGATGACCCCCACCCCGCCGATCGCGATCGCGATCACGAGGCCGATCAAGTCCGTGATCAGCGTCACGTCTCCGGCAGCAAGCGAAGCCACAAATGACGCGGCGGCGACAGCCATCGCCCCCAGCACGACGCCGAAGACAAGTCGCTCCTCCAGGTTGAGCGCCACGCCGGACAGGTACGTGATGCCGAAACCCGCCACGGCGGCGGTGATGAGAAAGGCGGCGGCTAGTTCCAACAGAAGAGCTGCGGCTGCTTGGCCGGAAGGTCAGGCTTGCAGTTGACAAGCCACAGCTTTGGCCCCCATGGGGGTGTGTCAGCGCTGATGTAGTAGGCGGGCACCGAGAGCGGCACGCCGGCCCATTGCGGATAGAAGTAGGCGAAGAACAGCACGGCCACGCCGAGATGAGCGACGATGAGCATGGTCCGGCCCTCCGGCCGCAGGTTATTTGCCACGTTGGCCAGGACGAAGGCGAGGGCCAGGATCATGAAGATGAGGCCGCCGAGCATGTGGTACAGAAAAAGCACTCGCGTGACCGGGAACCACGGCAGGTATTGCGTGATGAAGCCCACCAGGATCACCGCGGCCGGGAAGCTGCGGTGGCGACCGATGTAGTAGGGCAGCGCGAGAACGCAAGGAATGCTCGTCCACCAGATCCATGGATTGCCGAGGTTGGTGATTCGTGCCATCAACGGTTGTCCCGAGAAGATGTCGGTGCCGAGGCGCGTGTACTCCGCGTAGTAAAGGACCGGGCGCGCCAGCAGCGGCCACGACCAGGCAGGCGAGCCGTAGGGGTGCGTGGCGGTCAACGTGCGGTGGTAGTCGACCGCCGCGCGCTGGTAGGCGACGAGGTCGGCCAGGTTGTGAAACTGACCCCGGGCAAAAAACGGATACCACGAGGCAAGGTAGATCCCGAGCGGGATGATGGCCAGCGCGACGATCCCGACCGCAAGGTAGGTTGGCCACACCAAACGCGACACCTCTGAATTTGCGTCGCGTTCCGAGAGCAGGAATGGCCAACCGTCCGGTCCGAACCGGATGTTCAGGCTTCGCAGGACGACCCAAAGGACCAGGAAGAAAACGATGCTGGCCAAGGCCGCCAGCACGATCCATTTCGCCGCGATGCCGATACCGAGCACGATCCCGAGCGCGAGAAGCGACAGCATCGACCGGGCGAGGGACCGGCTCTGAATGTGGACCAGGAAGAGGAAGTACGCGGCGAGGATGAAAAAGATCGGAAAGATGTCGATCATGCCGATGCGCGACTGGATGAAGAACATCCCGTCGAAGCACACGAGCGTCGCGGCGACGATCGCAAACAGTCGATTCGGCCACAAGCGCCTCGCGAGCAGATACATCATCGGGATGCACAGGGTTCCGAAGATGCATGCGGCGATTCGCCAGCCGAAGGTGTTGTTGCCCAGGTCGATGTAGTCCCCGCCTGCACCCTGGAACGTCGCCCGATACCAGCCGTAGCCGAGCATGCCGGCGGCGATCAACTCCTTGGCAAGCGGCGGTTCGGGGTCGAAATAGTCGCAGCTGGGTGGGTTGGGCCTGACGCAGGCCTTGTGTTCGATTCCCCGGATGTCGTCGTAGGCGTCGGCCGGGAAGTAAACCTCGTCAAAGACCTCTCCGTTGGGCGGCGAGAGTGGATCGCCGTAGCCGCGGTTGAACGGATAGGCAATTCCGCACAGGGTTCCCGGGTCACCCACGGGGTCGATTGGCGTGCTCGACACACAATCCGTAAGCCATGGGCCCTGGAACGGGTGGACGAAAAAGTCGGGCATTATCGGACTGAAGAACCGCAGCACGAACGCGATTGCGATCAGGACGAGGACGGCCGCAAGATCGAAGCGGTCGAAGTAGGTGCCGGCCGGCCTCACCGGCGCCGTTTGCGCCGCTTGGCTCCGCCCTGGTTCTGGCCCTGCCGCTCGGGCAAGTGAGAGCTGATCTCCCACACGACCGCGTCCGCGTCCGGCACCGGTATCGCGATCATGTCTTCGTTCATCAAGCGCGACCTGAACAGGCCAAGCCGCTTCTTCATCGAGGCCAGCTGCGTATCGTCGCCGCGCACCCTGATGAAGACCGCGGGTTTGTCGATGTGCTGCTTCATGATCGGTGCGATCATCCGGCTGCGCCGTTCCAGGAAGTGCTGCCGGAGCGGCAGCGCCTTGACCGTCCGGATGGAGTCGTAGTCGAGGATGAGACTCGAGAACATGTTCGAGATCTTCACGCCGCTGTCTGTGACCTGGACGTTGCTCCGCCGGCGGTAGAGGAGGATCACTCCACCGAGCAAAAGGCCGGTCGGGATGTACACGAGCCAAACCGCAAACGTGGGCGAGAACAGCTGGCCCTGGTAGATCGCGATCGCGGTCGCGGCTACGCCCGCCAGGAGAAGGAGCCCCGCGAAAAAGCGCTGCTGCTTCCAGAGGTGGTGCGCATACAGGTTCTGATGCCGGGTCGGGCGGGTCGGCGCTGCGGTGCTCAAGAGCTATTGATTATCCGGTAGGGTCCATTTCAGGCTTCGCTCGACGGCGCGCCTCCACCTCACCTGCATGCTGTCCGCCTGATCGCGGGACATGGCCGGCGCGAACTCACGCTCGAGCTTCCAGAGCCTCGCCAGGTCAGGCTCGTGCCAGATCCCGGCGCCAAGACCGGCCAGAAACGCAGCGCCCAGCGCCGTAGTCTCGGTGTGCAGAGGCCGGCGCACAGGGATGCCCAGCAGGTCGGCCTGAAGCTGGCACAGGACGTCCATCACCGCCGCCCCGCCGTCGACCCTCAGCTCGGTGAGCCGCCGTCCGGTGTCGCGTTCCATCGCGTCGACCACGTCCCGCGTCTGATACGCCATGGCCTCGACGGCGGCCCGCACTAGGTGCGCACGGCTCGTCCCGCGGGTCAGGCCCACGATCGTGCCGCGCGCGTACGGATCCCATTGCGGAGCGCCGAGGCCCACGAAGGCGGGGACGAGAAACACGCCGCCGGTGTCGGGCACGGATGCGGCGAGAGGCCCTGCTTCGGCGGCGCTCGTGATGATGCCGAGTCCGTCGCGCAGCCATTGCAGCGCGGCGCCGGTGATGAAGATCGCGCCTTCCAGCGCGTAGCTCAGCCTGCCGGCTCGCCGCCAGGCGACGGTCGTCAGCATGCCGGCGGTCGAGTTGACGCGGCGGCCACCCGTCTGCATGAGGACGAACGAGCCCGTGCCGTATGTGTTCTTCGCCATGCCGTCGGTGGTGCATGCCTGGCCGAAAAGCGCCGCCTGTTGATCGCCCGCCACGCCCGTGATCGGCGCATCCACACCACCGAACGCGCCTGGGGCAGTGGACGAGATGGGGCCGCTCGAGTCGACCACGCGCGGGAGGATCTTCAGCGGGACGCCGAACAGCTCCGCCATGTTTTCGCTCCACGCGCCGTCGTCGATGTCGAAGAGAAGGGTGCGGGACGCGTTGGACGCATCCGTGACGTGCTCGCGGCCGGCGGAAAGCCTGGCGATGAGCCACGAGTCGACAGTGCCCGCGGCGGCATTGACTGCACCGTCAACGTGCTTCAGCGCCCAGCCGAGCTTGGTCGCCGTGAAGTACGGGTCCAGGACGAGACCGGTGACCTCGCGCACGTGCTCCTCGTGCCCGGCGGCGCGCAATCGCGCGCACTCGTCCGCGGTACGGCGATCCTGCCAGACGATGGCGGGAGCGATCGGGTTCAGGGTCTTGCGATTCCACAACACGAGCGTCTCGCGCTGGTTGGTGATTCCGATCGCCCGTACGTCCGAAGGCTTCGCATTTGCGGCCTCGAGCGCAGCGTGCGCGCTGAGTTCGACGGCGGACCAGATCTCCTCTGGGTCGTGCTCGACCCAACCCGGCCGCGGATAGTGCTGCGTGATCTCCTGGTAGCCCTTGCCGCGAACGTCACCGTTGGTTCCGACCACGACCGCGGTCGCCCCGGTCGTGCCCTCGTCGAGGCTCAGGACGACTTCGCCGATGTCGGTTTCCAGGTTCGGTTGAGTCTTCCGGTCGAGTAGCCCTCGAGATCTGCAGCGACGAACTTGTAGCCTGCACCACTGACGGCAGCGGTCACCTCCTCCCGCTGCTCGATCAAGCGCGAAATCTCTACAGCATCGACTTCGATGCGCGCCACGTCGCCATGGTGCCGGACCCGAACCTGGCGGAAGCCCATCGCCTTCAGCGCCGCCTCGGCCGCCTCGATCTGGCGCAGCGCCGCCACTGTGACCGGCGTGCCGTGCGGAATGCGCGAAGAAAGGCACGCGAACGAGGGCTTGTTCCAGTTGGGCAAGCCGAGGGCGCGCGCGGCGGCGCGAATCTCCGATTTCGGCATACCGGCCTCGAGAAGTGGGAAGCGCACGCCGCGGCGAATCGCGGATGAGTGACCCGGTCGGTGGTCCCCGGCGTCGTCGGCGGTCGCGCCGTAGGCGAGGTGCGCCAGTCGGAGCTCCCGCTGGACCGGGGCGAGGGTGTCGAAGAGCTCCTCTTTGCAGTGAAAGCAGCGGTCCGGATTGTTCCGCGCGTAGGCCTCGAGCTCGACCTCACTCGTGTTGACCTCGACCAGTCGCGCGCCCATCACTCCCGCGAGCTCACGCGCCGCCTGCTGCTCGGATTCCGGATACGCGGGCGAGCTCGCGAGCACAGCGACCGCACCGTCAGCGAGCTCGTCCAGCGCCAGCTTGAGCAGCAGGGTCGAGTCGACGCCTCCCGAGTACGCGACCAGCACGGAGCCGAGGTCGCGAACGATGTGGCGTGCGTTCCTCAGGCGGGTCCCGTCGAAGGCGTCGAGCTGGATCATGTCCAGCTTCGAAGGTTAGCTGGCCCTGGCTTCGGAGGGTTCCATCGCCGGGGTACCGCACCACGCCTCGTAGTCGATCAGCGAATCGACGGTCGGGTTCTCACCGCACAGCGGGCACGCCTTGTTGGGACGGAGCTTCAGCTCGCGGAACCTCATGTCCTCGCCCTCGAACAACAGGTACCGACCGACCATCGGGCGCCCGATGTCGAGCAGGAACTTGATCGTCTCGAAAGCCATCATGCTGCCGATGATCCCGGGCAGCACTCCAAACACGCCTGCCTCGGCGCAGCTCTGCACGCTTCCCGGAGGTGGAGGCTCTGGGAACAGGCAGCGGTAGCAGCCCGTGCCGCGGGCCGAATCGAAGAGGGCGAGGCGGCCCTCGAAGCGAAAGATGCTGCCGTGGACCAGGGGCTTGGCCAGGAAGTGCGCGGCGTCGTTGGCCAGGTACCGCGTCGGGAAGTTGTCGGTGCCGTCGACGATGACGTCGAAGGGCGAGAAGATTCGGAGAGCCGTCTCCGAGTTGAGGTGCTCGTTGATCGCCACGACCTCGACGTCGGGGTTGAGGCTGCGGAGGGTCGTGGCCGCCGACTCCACCTTCGGCCGCCCGATGTCGTCATGGCCGTGGAGGAGCTGGCGCTGGAGGTTGGAGGCGTCGACCACGTCGAAGTCGACGATCCCGATCTTGCCGACCCCGGCCGCGGCGAGGTACATGGCAGCCGGTGAGCCCAGGCCGCCAGCGCCTAGCAGGAGGACGCTCGAGTTCAGCAGCTTGCGCTGGCCGGCGCCGCCGACCTCGGGCAGGATCAGGTGGCGTGCGTAGCGCGCGACCTGGTCGGGGGTGAAGGGCTTGTTGCTCTGGGGCATGTCTACAGGGACTATACCCAGGGCCGCTTCGGGGTTATTCCTGTGAGAGGCGCCGTCGAGGGTCTCCCAGCGCCTCTCATATAGTGGGAGGGCGCTATGGAAACCGAATACCTGGACGAAGAGCAGGTCATCTCCCTCTACAACAAGGTCCGCACCGGCAAAAAGACCTGGCCCACCGGCATCTGGAGCTCACCAGCCGCCCTGCAGTACGCGGTCACGGTGTTCGACTACTGGATCCACAACGTCATGGGCTGGAAGGGCTGGCCCGACGCGCGGGGCAAGGTGACCCCCGCCCTGCTCGAGGAGCACCGGCTGGCCGACCTCGTCGAGTCCGTGTTTGTGCCCGAGTTCGGCGACGACTGGCTCGACTTCGAGGTCGTCCTCAACGAGAGCATGCGGCTGTCGGAGGACGAGGCCTGGGCGCCAGATGTCTCCGACCGGCAGGAGCGGGTCGAGGCGGCATTCGAGCACGCATTTGAGAAGTTAGTCGGCTCGCCGAAACAGCAGCCCAAGCTGCTGCCGACCTATCACCGATTTCGCAACCACCTGCTGCGCATGTGGAGCGCGTTCCAGGAGGCGCAGGCTGAGCACGACAAGGCCGAGCGCGAATCGGCCGAACGGTTCTGGGCGCAGCTGCGTATGGTCCGAAGCAGCCGGGGCCAGGCGGCCGAGGCCTGGTCGATCGTCAACGCCGACGACGAGCGACGCGGCGAGGTCGTGGTGGTGTGGGGCGAGCCGCACCCCTATTGCGTGGTCGTGCTCGACGACGACGTCGAGGCGGGCGGTTGGGAGCAGGTGATCTACCGCCTGGAGCAGGAGATCCTGGTCGACGAGCCAGGCGTCGTCAGCTACGCCGTGTGGCACAAGGGTTTCGTCGGCGAGTACTACCGCTGCGCGGACTGCGGCGAGCTCCACAGCCAGTTCGATGAGGACACGAGCAACGGGCTGCGGCTCGACGACCTGGAGCCGCCCGAAGAGCGCTAGCTACTCGACCGTAAGGGAGAAGTTCTTACCCTCCCACCCCGTCATGTAATGGGCAGTCCAGGAGAACTCGGCGCCGAGAGCCAGCTTGCTGCAGGGTACGTCCGCGACCCACACGCCCAGCGTCGTATCGACCGCGTCCGTTTCCTTGAACGACTGCCAGTTGTCGAAGGTGTAGTGGACGGCGCCCGGCCGCGGCAGCTGTACCTTCAGCCGCCGGCCGGCTGCGATGCGAGTGATCTGGTGATGGTGCGACCAGATGAAGGGCGGCTCCTGCGCGGACCCTTCGGTGTATCGGCGACGCGCGGGCATGACGACGTCGGGAAAGCCTGCAAGGGCGATGGTCACCAGCAGCTCGAGGTACTCGGCGTGCGCCCACCCGAGCGGGCACGCCGATCCGTTTGGCCGTCCGAACTGAAGCTTGCGACCCGGGATGTCGGGGCCATCCCACAGCTGCTCCGCCAGCGCCAGCCCCTGGCCCGCGAATCCCTCCAGGCTCCGCACCAGCTCGGCCGCCGGCAGACCCATCGAAAAGAAATGACGTGCCCGCTCGCCGGTCAGAACGGGCCATGCGCGGCCGCGACCATTTCCGTTCCATGGGGCTCCGTCTTCTTGCTCACCGTAGCGGTCGCCGACGTATCGACGCCAGCTCGGTCCTGCGGGAAGGCTCACCTTGAGCGACGTGTCGACTCCTTGCAGGCTGCGAAGCACGCGCTCGTCTTTTGGCCGGCGGAGTCCGTAGCGCACGAGCTCCAGAAATTCCGGCGCGATCGCGCCTTCTGTCGCGCGCTTGTCGGGGTCGGAAGTCAGGCGAACATACTGGCCGTTGGGCAGCGAGCACCAGCGATCGACGCGATCGTTCCAGTAATCCGCGACGACACGAAGGTGGTTCGCGGCGACGTGCTCACCCGCGTCGGTCGCGAACTCCGCAGCCACGATCAAAGCCGCAATGCAGGCCGCGAGAGTCGAGGGCGACAACCCACCCGCGTCCTCCCATCGGTCTAGTGGGGTGAGCGGCCCCTCGCGGATGATGTACTGCGCGGCGGGCCGGACCAACGTCGGGTACGGGTCGTGGTCGAGGCAGCCTGCAACGCCGAGACGCCACGCCAAAAGGATCGGGAGCGCAACCTGGTCGAGCTCTGTGGACTGCCAGTGTGGAGTGCCGTCGAGCGTCCAGTTCTGATACCAACCGCCATCAGATCGCTGCTGAGCCTGGAGGTGGCGAAACGCGCGCAGCGCCGCGTCGCTGTCGCCCGCGTCGAGAAGCGCGGTAGCAATCCGGCACAGGTCGCGCGGCCACACCAGGTGATAGACGTGATTGCCGTCGTGGTTGTACTCGCCCCAAGGCGCCGCCGGCGACGCGATGAACGCACCCGCGTGTGATTTGTCCTCGAGACAGTGGAGAAGCGCGAAGGAAGCGCGCGCGAGCATTCCATCGTCGCCGCTGACCTTGCCCAGGGCCGGCGGGATCTCGGGCTGTGCCCGCCACGCGCGCTCGAACGTCTGGCGGACGGTCCCAGCGCCCTTCTGCAGGGCGGTGCGAGCAACCTCTTCGGCGTCCGCTCTCGAATGCGCGAAACCGATCGCGAGCTGAAACGAGCCCGCACGGATGCCGATCTCCGCCCCGACCGTGACATTCCCCGGACCAGAATGGTCGTGGCTGGACGTGAGGCGTCCGTCCCCGTCGCTCAAGTCGATGTGGACGTCGGAGCTCCGGAAATAGCCGACTGTGGCGCGGCTGAAGGGCCCGACGATGCAGATCCAGACATCCTGCTGCTGCAGAAGGAGCGCGGGCGGATGCGTGTCGATGACGCTGGCGAAATTGCCGTCGGTGCCCGGCCGCCAGTGCGCGGACGCCTGCATGTAAAGACGGAGGTCCGGCAGCTCAGGTGTAAAGGTGGCCGCGACGAGCATCGCGTTCTCGTCCGGATCGGAGAAGAACTCCTTGATGAGCCGGTATTCGTGATGGGTGGTCTCGACCCGGAAAGCCGGCACACCAGGGCTCAGCCAGCTGATGCTGTGCTGACCGTCGGCCGAATCGTCAACCGGCGGTGCACCGCCGGCGGAGGCGAAAAAACGTAGTTCGTGGAGAGCGACCTGGTCGAGAAAGGGAAAAAAGACCTCGCTGAGGGTGCCCTCAGCCAGCGTGTACCAGAGCTTGCTCCTGGGGCCGGGCGCCGCTCCGAAGGCCATCTTGCGTCCGGGCCCCCACATCGGAGGCGCGCCTGGACCGCCGGGAGCTTCCATCGGCTGCTAAGTATGGAGAGCAGCCTGGCTAGATAGAATCGTTCGACGGCCTCGCCTTGTCGGGGAGGTGGCTGAGTGGTCGAAAGCACCCGCCTGCTAAGCGGGTAGGGGGTGTGAAACTCCCTCGAGGGTTCGAATCCCTCCCTTCCCGCCATTCCGATGGGACGCGCAGCCGCGACTGTGCACTCTGTTCGGTATCCGAGGCGTCGGATACCTAGCAGACCGCACATCCGGCGATCGAGGTCAGCTCATCCGGCGGCTAGACCCGGCCTCGCGGTACGCGTGGCAGACTGGTCGGCCGTCCACGGTAATCCGATCAGTTGCGTAGCATCCACCGTACCCAGGGGCTACTAACTTGATCTGATCGGCGCGTAGCCTGAACGGCTTCGACACTAGCCAACTCTAGGACCCTGCAGGCCATCGCTATAGGCTGTCGACGTAGATCGATGAGCGGGTGGAATCCCTCCGTTCCCGATCCCCGATGTCTCAAGACATCGTGGACTAGCCGTCAGGTTCCTCTAATGGCGGCGTGTCCTTCGACACGACGACGCGCGGCAGAATCTTGCTTTTGATCACCGGACGTTCCGGACTCGGCAGTGACGCAACGTCAACTCCGGCGGCACGGTGATGATCGTCCCAGTTCGGAACAACTTCGCCCGGCGCGCGCTGCTGCTGCCCCTCCCACATGAACACGTCCTTGCCCAACGCGTCGTAGAACGGGCGCTTCCATTCATAGGCGCCAAGGCTCCGAGCTCTAGGGTTATAGACGAAAGGTGAGTCGGTGGCCCAGATCACCTTAGCTCCGGTGGGCGTCCTGAGCTGCTTGACCCCAAGTGATTCGAGCCGGCTAGCCCATCGTTCTACGAACGCCGGCCCAAAGTAGTTCCACCAGTACACATCAGGGATCTCGCGTGAGGGTTCTTCGACAGAGCGTCCGACGCCAAACAGTCTGCCCAGCGAGGTCACCGCATTCTTCTTTAACAGACGGATTCTCTGTTCGACCAACTGGTTCACGCTGCAGTAGCCGTACAACGCTTGAAACGCATCGGCGATTCGGATCAGGTACTCGGACATGCGCTCGAGGCGCTCCCCTGAGTCGAACCAGTCCCCATCGACAAAGCCGCCCCCCAGATAATGGGTGCGGTTGAGCCGCAGCCTACCGTTGTCCACGAGGAGCATCTCGCCATTCCCCTGAGGCGTGAGGTCGCGCTCGTAAAAGCACCCCTCCGCTTCGGCTGGATCGAATAGATCCTCCAAGCGGGCCAGGTAGTCGGCGAAAGCGCCTTTGAGCCTCCTTCTCGGCGGAAATGTGCGCGCAGCGATGGTCGGGCGGAAATCCTCGTCGCTGTCGACCGCGTCTCCGATTGAGCGAAGCCGCCCCGGCATTCGCAGCATAGCCACGCTGACAATGTGCCATTCAAGTTCTGGAACGCCGCTCAGCCGCTGGGCCGGGGGACTCACCACCCCTCGTTGCCAGCGTCATCGGTACGCTGGTGGTGATGCATCACAGTCCTACCGACCCCCGGCGCCCCGCTCCGGACTTCGGACGCGTGTCGGCGGAGCACGCCGAGACCTTGATCGCGATCACCAACATCCTTCACACCGAGCCAACCGGTCCCGCCTTCGGCCGGCTGCTCAAGAAGCGCCTCGAGCCCGACGATTACGTGCTCCTGGCCCACCTGTTCGAGGAGATCAGCGTGCTTGCGCTCCACCACCTGATCCCGGAGGCTCTCCTGTTTGACGCGTTCGCGTTTGACCTCTACTGGGACGAGCTGCGCGAAGACGTTGCGAAGTTGAGGTCCGCAACCGCGAACGAGAAGTTCTGCGAGAACTTCGAGCTCGCCGCCGAGCGAGCCCGTGAGTATCGCGCCGATCGTCCACCCAAAACGCGGTGGAAGCACAGAGACGAGGATGCCGGCCAGCAAGGACCGCCGGGGGGTCCTGGCGCTCCGAGGCAGGATCACCCGCCAAAGGGATCACCGACCAGCCCTATCCTGACCCGGTCTGAATAGGCGGCCGGCCGTACCGCTCCCACTAGACTGCGACTGGTGACGAGTCACGTCGCGAGGGTCCTGGTGCTCGTCACGATCGTGCTGGTCGCGTGCACGAGAAGTGCGCCCAACGCAAGCCACAGTCCTTCCACCACGCCACAGCCAGGCACTGTCACCTGGACCGACTGCGGCGGCGGTTTCAAGTGCGGCACGCTCACGGTGCCTCTCGACTACTCGAATGTGGAAGGACGGAAGATCAGCCTCGCGCTGATCAAGAAGCCGTGGACCAGCGCCGCAACGCACGACGGCTCTCTCCTCGTCAACCCTGGCGGACCGGGCGAGTCAGGAATCGAGTTCCTGCGTGGCGACATCTCGTCACTCAGCAACCTCAACCGACACTTTGACCTCATCGCATGGGATCCGCGCGGAGTGGCTGCAAGCACGCCGATCACCTGCGTCGACGGGCCGCAGGAGGACAGCTACCTCGCGCTCGACACGGTGCTGGACGATCCGCAAGAGAAGGCCGCGGCGATTCAGGCCGACAAGGACTTCGCGGCAGGGTGCCAGCGCCGCAGCGGCGACCTGCTTGCTTTCATGGACACCGTGAGCACGGCTAAAGACATGGACCAGATCAGGGCCGCGGTCGGCGATAAGAAGTTGACCTACCTCGGGTTCTCATACGGGACGTTCATCGGCCAGTGGTACGCGAAGCTGTTTCCCACGCATGTTCGCGCCCTGTCACTCGACGGCGTGCTGGACCCGACCATCTCGGCGAATGACAGCCTGCTGGCTCAGGTCGTCGGCTTCGAGCAAAACCTCCAGGCGTTTCTGGCCGACTGCCGCTCCCGATCCACGTGCGCGTACGGTCGCTCCGGTGATCCCGCCGCCAAGTTGAATGCGGCGATGGCCCGGCTGGATGCAACCCCCCTCAAGGTGGGGAACCGAGAGCTCACCCGGGCGCTGGCGATGACGGGATTGCTGGTCACGCTGTACGACCAGAGCACGTGGAGGTATCTGGAGCAGGCGCTGACGGGGCTGGACAGCGGCGATGGACGTCTACTTCTGATACTCGCCGACATATACAACCACCGCAACTCGGACGGGACCTATTCCAACCTCTTCAATGGCGCGTACCAGGCAACCTACTGTCTCGACTTTTCGGTGCCGAGTGACATCGCGGCTTACGATCAGCTCGGCCCCGCATTTGCCAAAGCGTCATCACTCTTCGGGCCTTGGAGCCAGTACTCGAACCTGCAGTGCGCGTACTGGCCGGTGAAACCGAATCACCCGGAAGGCCCGCTGCCTATTCACGGAGCGCCGCCAATCCTCCTGATCGGCGGCACGAACGACCCGGCCACGCCATACGCGGAGGCGGTCGCGGTGAGCCACCAGATCGACGGTTCGGTGCTGCTCACGCGTCGGGGCAACGGGCACACGTCGTACGACTCGAGCCCGTGCGCCCACGCGGCTGAGGACGCTTACCTGATAGACCTGACGCTGCCCGCCGCTGGAACAGTCTGCGCGAGTTAGGCGATAGGCTGAGCCGCGCGCGTCTTCGCTTTCTCGAAGGACAGCTCCCCGGCTCGGGCATCGACCTCGACCGTGTCGCCGTCGCTGAACTTTCCACTGAGGAGGAGCATCGCAAGCGGGTCCTGCAGCAACCGCTGAATCGCGCGCTTCAGGGGCCGCGCGCCGTAAACCGGATCCCAGCCACGCTCGATCAGAAGCTTGCGCGCCGCATCGGTGACGACCAGCGTGATCTTCCGCTCGTCGAGTCGCTTCTGCAGCCGGCGGAGCTGGATGTCCACGATCGCGCCGAGTTGTTCCTGCGTCAACGGCTTGAACACGATGATCTCGTCGATGCGGTTGAGAAACTCGGGCCGGAACTGGTCCCGCAGCACGGCGGTGACCGCCTCTTTCACGTCCTCGAAAGGCCGGTTGGACATCTCCTGGATGAGCTGGCCGCCCAGGTTCGAGGTCATGATCAGCACGGTGTTGCGGAAGTCGACGGTGCGGCCCTGTCCATCGGTGAGGCGGCCGTCGTCCAGGATCTGGAGCAGCACGTTGAACACGTCCGGGTGCGCCTTCTCGATCTCATCGAACAGCACGACTGAGTAAGGTCTGCGCCGAACTGCCTCGGTGAGCTGACCGCCCTCGTCATAGCCGATGTAACCGGGCGGCGCGCCGAGCATCCGAGCGACCGCGTGCTTCTCCTGGTATTCCGACATGTCGAGGCGGATCAGCGCCTGCTCGTCGTCGAAAAGGAACTCTGCCAGTGCGCGCGCGAGCTCGGTCTTGCCGACTCCGGTTGGACCGAGAAAGATGAACGAGCCGACCGGTCGGTTGGGATCCGCAAGGCCGGAGCGCGACCTTCGAACCGCGTTCGCGACGGCGCTGACGGCTTCGTCCTGGCCGATCACGCGCTTGTGGAGCCGATCTTCCATCTGGATGAGCTTGGAGACCTCGCCCTCCATCAGCTTCGAGACCGGAATGCCGGTCCACTTGGCGACGATCTCGGCGATGTCCTCTTCGGTGACCTCTTCTTTCAGCAGCGGGTGGCCGCCCTGAAACTGCGCAAGTCGCGAGTTGGCCTCTCCAACCTGCTTTTCGATCTCGACCGCCTTGCCGTAACGAAGCTCCGCCGCCTTGGCGAAATCGGCTGCGCGTTCGGCCCTCTCGGCGTCGGCGCGGACCTCCTCGAGCTTGGCCTTAAGGCCGCGAATCTTCGTGATGACGTCTTTCTCTTGGTTCCAGCGAGAGCGCAGAGCGGTGCGCTTCTCGGCATGCTGCGCCAACTGCCTCTCGAGGCCGGCGAGTCGCTCCTTCGAACCGCGGTCAGACTCCTTCTTGAGCGCCTGGCGCTCGATCTCCAGCTGGCGGATCTGGCGTTCGAGCTCGTCGAGCTCGGCCGGCATCGAGTCGATTTCAGTCCTGAGACGCGCCGCCGCCTCGTCGATCAGGTCGATCGCCTTGTCGGGAAGGAAGCGGTCGGTGATGTAGCGGTTGGAGAGCACGGCCGCGGCGACGATGGCAGCGTCCTTGATACGGACGCCGTGGTGGACCTCGTACCTCTCACGCAAGCCGCGAAGGATGCTGATCGTGTCTTCGACGGACGGCTGGTCCACATAGACCGGCTGGAAGCGACGCTCGAGCGCAGCGTCTTTCTCGATGTGCTTGCGGTATTCGTCGAGCGTGGTGGCGCCGATGGCGCGCAGCTCGCCGCGCGCAAGCGCCGGCTTGAGCAGGTTCGCCGCGTCGATGGCGCCTTCGGCCGCGCCCGCGCCGACCAGCGTGTGCAGCTCGTCGATGAAGAGGATGACCTGGCCGTTCGAGCTCTCGATCTCCTTGAGCACAGCCTTGAGGCGGTCCTCGAACTCGCCGCGGAACTTGGTGCCCGCCACCAGAGCGCCCAGATCGAGCGCGACGACTCGCTTGCCCTTCAGGCCTTCCGGTACGTCGCCCTGCGCGACCCGTTGGGTGAGGCCCTCGGCGATCGCGGTCTTGCCGACGCCCGGCTCGCCGATGAGGACGGGATTGTTCTTGGTCCGGCGAGACAGAACCTGGATGACGCGACGGATCTCCTCGTCGCGGCCGATGACAGGGTCGAGCTTGCCGTCCTTGGCCAGCTTGGTCAGGTCACGCCCGTACTTCTCGAGGGCCTGGTATTTGGATTCGGGGCTGGGATCGGTTACGCGCTGGCTGCCCCGAACCTGGCGCAGCGCCCGGAGCAGCGATTCGTGGGTAGCACCGCCGTCCTTCAGGACCTGCTGGTCGGTCAGCGCGAGCAGGAGATGCTCGGTCGAGATGTACTCGTCCTTCAGTCGGTCGGCTTCGCGCTGTGCCTGCTCGAGGTGCTTGCTCAGCGCCTCGCTGAGGTACGGCTGACCGCCTCCGCTGACCTTCGGGAATCTCTCGATCGCCGACACAAGGGCGGGCTGCAGCGCCTGGACCGACGCCCCGGCGCGCTCGAGCAGCGTGCGCGCAACGCCTTCATCCTGGCTGATCAGCGCGAGCAGGAGATGCTCCGGCTCGACCGCCTGGTTGCCGGTTTCGCGTGCCAGCTCCGCAGCTTGCTGGAGAGCCTCGAGAGCCTTTTCAGTGAAGCGTTCGTGTCTCACCACCCTGTGTTTTCCCACCCCCCCTCAGGGCTCAAACGGCTTCACCGTATCTTGCAGGCATGCCAGAGCTGCCCGAACTCGAGGCGCTGCGGATGCGCATCGCCCCGCGCGTCGAGGGCAAGCTCATCACCGCCGCCACCGTCAACCCGAAGAAGGCCCACCTCCTTCGGTACCCGGTCGACAACTTCGCTCTGGAACTCCCCGCTCGTCGCATCATCTCGCTGACCCGCCGGGGCAAGCACATGGTGTTTGCGACCGAGCTGGGCGGCGGCGGGTCGCCGCGGTGGCTGGTGATCAACCCGATGCTCGGCGGACGATTCCAGATCGGGGGATCCGACCTGCCGGTGCCCGCCACCGAGGTGTTCACTGTGCGCATAGAGGGCAAGCTCGAGCTGCGTTACCTGGACTTTCGCGACATGGGCCGGATCTACTGGGTCACGGACTGCGCGCGTGAGGTACCTGCGTGGGGCCTCCAGGGTCCGGAAGCCGATTCTGTGACCGAGATGGGGCTCGACGCCTTTCGCAAGCGCCTGAGGCGGTTCCGTGACGAGCTGAAAGACCTTTTGCGCAACCAGGAGTTCCTGGCCGGCATCGGCAACGCCTACTCCGACGAGATTCTGTGGGCGGCCAAGCTGCTGCCGCTGCGCCGGCGTGCATCGCTCAAACCGGAAGAGGAGGAAGCGCTTTACCAGGCCATTCCGGTCGTGCTTTCACGAGCCGTCGAAGCCATCCTCGCCAACCCGAACTACGAGGAATCCAAGCAGGATCGGTCCTTCATGAACGTGCACATGAAAGGGGGCAAGACGTGCCCGCGATGCGGGCATCGGATCAGCCAGATCGGCTCCAACCGCGAGCCGTTGAACTTTTGCCGGGGCTGCCAGCTCTAGCCGCGCCGAGGAACAAAGGCCCGTCAGGCGGGGATTGGCTGGACCAGGAAGTCGTGCGCCATCCAGCCGCGGTTTGCGAGGTGCCACCAGATGTGGCCATCCGCAAAGACCGGGGCACTGTCGACCTGCACCACGGTGTTGGCGACAAGGCATGTGACCACGGTTCCCGAAAGGCTCGGTATGGTCCGGACGTTCGCGCACCCTGTGCTCACGTAGACGTGGTCTTCTCGGCCGGGCATGAACCCGGGGTTCTGCGCACACGCAACGTTGACGTAGTGCCAGCCCCTGGAGTCGTGGTTGACGAAGACGACGCAGAATGCGCCCAGGCCGCCGGACGGATACTGACCCGTCCCGGCGGCGAAAGCGCCGGCCTCGGTGCCGACCATCGCCCGGGAGGGATCTGACACCCGGAAGCAGTTTTGGCCGGCCGCGCACTGTGACCAGTCGGTGAGGCGAAGCTCCGCCTCGGCGCCGGCGCGGCCGGCCGCGACCATCGCCTGCTCTTCGTCAGAGGTGGCGGCGCGGCCTACGCATAGATCGGGAAGCGGCTGCGGGGCGGAGCACGCGCCTGGCGAGGTGGCCGCAGACGCCGACGCCGAGGGGCTGGCTGCGGACGACGAAGTGTTGGCTGTCGGCTGGCCCGACGCAAGTCCGCAAGCGGTGAGCATCAGGCTTGTCGCTCCGGCTGCAATCCATCCGATCCGCATGCTGGCTAAACGGGGCGCGCGGAAAAAAGTGTCATGGCAAGGAAGAAATTGCATGACCCCGGGGGTCCCTCCCCTTCGGTTCCGGGCCCTCCCCCTACGGCGAGATCGAAGGCCGCCTCATGCCGGCTCGAGGGCTTCGTGAACCCGCTCACTTTGCGGACGAACTGACGCGCTGCGGCGCGAATCTCGTCATCGGCGGCGATCACGTCTGCGTGACGCAGGGTCTTGATGCTTCGACACATGCCTGACAACGATAGCCAGGGTCAGCGCTCGCGATGCGGCGGCAGCTCCGGCAGGTCGGGCGGCGCCAGCCGCGTCGGATCGATCCCCGCCCGCTTCATCATCGCGTCGGCCAGCCGCTCGTAGCGGTGCTCGACAAGATCGCCGACCGGGTCGGCCGACGCCCGCATCAGCTGGCGAAAGCTCAGGCTCGACACTGCCCGGTACGCCAGCACCGCTCGCGCGGCATCTGCCCGGCCGGTCATCGAGGCGATCCGGACGAATGCCAGCGCCGCGCCCGTCTCACGCATGTCGCGCCACCGCCATCCGCCGTACGGCACCAGGACCAGAAGGATCGGCGGCAGGGCCACCAGCAAGGCCAGGATGATCGCCAATCGGAGGATGGCGTCGTGAATGTTCTGACCGGTCGCCACGAGCGGGTCACCGGAGTAGTGCTTCAGGGTGTCCGCCGTGTCTTGCAGGAATTTGGTCAGGATCGGAATCCCGCCGGGCACCGCCGCACGAAACGCGGCTATCCACTGGTTGAACGTCGCGCCGGTGCTCTTGATGCCGTCCGCGATCACCTCCAGGCCCATCACCGTCTGGTAGATCAAAAAGCCCAGGTACGCCCAGACCACCGTCCAGAAGAAGACGGTCGTGTCGGCCAGCACCCGCAGAAATGCCGGCCAGCGCCGGTCGGGGTAGATCTTGAGCATCATGTCCCGCGCACGATAAGTCACCGGCCCCGAAACGCGGCCCCACGCTCACGGCGCTAGATGCCTGGAAAGGCTGACCCGCGACTGTCAGGCGATCGCGAAGTCGACCTCGACCGTGACCTGGACGTCCAGCTCGCCGACTGGGACCTGCGTTGATGCCGCGTCGGCGGCGCGGGCGAAGTTCAGCGGCATTGGCGGACGTGTCGACGACGACAGGTCGCTGACCTGAATGACCTGCCCGAGCTTCACCCCGGCGGCCGACGCCATCGCCTGTGCCCTGGAGCGGGCGTCCGCGATAGCCAGCGATCGGGCTTCGGCCTGCGCAGCCTTCGGGTCGGCAAGCCCGAAGCCGAGCGAGATGCTGCTCGCGCCGCCTTCCTGGACGACCGCGGGAGACGATGGCGTCCCCGCTGGTCAGGATCGCGGGGCCGGTCATCGGCGATGCGGTGGTCGCCGCGTTCACGAGCAACGCCGGACGGCTGGACGCGATCACGACCGCGGTGACCGCGACTGCGCAGGTGACGGCGACCGATATAGGCACCACGAAGGAGCGCAGGGTTGAACGCATGCTGCGACAACGACGGCGCCAGGCTCGACGTAACAGAGCGGCAATACTCACGGCGTGACGGCCGCCGACTGCATCAGCGCTCTGAGGTTGGCCTTGGTTCTGCTGATCTGGCCGTTCGCGCTCTTCGGACAGGGGCGGCTTGTCGGAATTGGACTGATCCTGGCCGGGCTGACCGACGTGGCCGACGGCTATCTGGCTCGCCGCTTGCACCAGACGTCGCGTCGTGGGGCGCGCTGGGACGCGATAGCCGACACCTCGTTGATGGTTTCGGCGGCGGCATGGCTCGAGGTCCTGCACCCGGAGATCGTTCGCGACAACGCCGCCCTTCTCGCCGTTGCGGTGATCGCTTACGCCGCCTCAACTTCGACCAGCTTGATCGTCCATGGACGCCTGGTCGATCCCCGGCAGCTGTCGTCGAAGGTCGCCGGCGGTCTTCTCTACGCCTTTGCCCTGATCACGCTCCTGACTGGCGCCTACGAACCGCCGCTGCTCACGCTCGCCTTGTTTGCGCTCACAATCGCGTGCGCAGAGGCGGTGGTTGCAGCCGTGGTGCGTAAGCGCGCCGAGAGGATGACGACCCCGGCCAGGGCGGCGGCCAGCAGGCAGCGCTCCCAGACACCCCATGCGTCGAATGACGTCGCCAGCAGCGCCAGTCCGATCACCAGCAGCCCGACTTCGGTTGCTGCGACGAGCAGGAGCACTCGTCCGTAGGTTCGAGCGAGGATGAGTGGCGCCACGGTCAGGCCGAGGAGCGCCACGCCTGACGCGGCGCGATGCGCAGCGGTCGTAGACGCCGACGCCGGGTCGAGGTGGATGGTCGCGGCGCCTATGAACGCCGCGCCTGCCCCGGCGAGTGCGAGGCGCCCGACCAGGGCACCAGGCCCCAGGCCGAAGGCAACCGCAAAGCATGCCAGTGCGACCAGGGCGATGGACACGTCGACGGCCGCGGCCGCCGGCATCCCGGGCACCGCGAGGCGGCTCACGGTTCGGGTCGTCACGTCATAACCCGGCGACAGAGCGCCAACGATAATCACGGTGAATGCCGCCATCGGCGGCGCTCCGAGGCCGATCGCCCGGCACAGCCTGATCAAGCGCCTAGAGGTCGGGCCACGACGGCGGATCGTACCCGACGTTCGGCATGCTTCCGGTTCGCCAGTAGACGCCGCGGCGTCGCTGCATCAGTTGCTCGTCCACCAGATATCGACGCAGGGCGGCGAAGTCCGGGTGGCGCCGCGCGATAACTCGATTGACCTCGCTCTCCTCGTAAAGACGGCCCGGTTGAAAGTCTTCGACCAGCCAGCGCAGGACGGCAAGCCGTTTCTTGCGCTGCACCGGGATGCTGATCAACCTGCCCGCGGAGTCGACGAAGTTTTCGAGCACGCGGTCTTCATCGCCTGGCGTACGGGACATCTGAGACAAGGGTCGAAGTTACACTCACGCGATCTCATTGGGAGCTCGAACCGCGGCATCTCCGACCGACACCAGCTGCAAATAGGTCAGCAGCTGCCGCGACGAGAGGCCGCCGCGTCGGCGTCGGCCCAGTTGAACGCCGCCCAGTACGGTGAATACGTCCGAGGGCCTGTGCATGCCGCATCCCTGACCTGGGCTTTGAGTCCTGGGTCGAGCTCGCTCATGGACGTGATCAGCGCCGGGGTCGCATCGCTCGAAAGCTCGGATAGATACCCGCCATCGATCCGGTGTACGGCCTGTGCGTGGTCCGTGTTGAGGGCGACCACGATCGCTTCAGGGTTCACAACATTCAAGGCAAGAAGCACGACCGCAGCTGTGCTCATAGTGGCTCCGATGAACCAGCGTCGAGCGCGTCCCAGGCTCAAGAAGTCGGCGGCGAGCAGGACGAACACGAGACCGATCCACACTGCAAAGACATGGCTGTAAAGCCGGAGCATGGTGAATCCGTAGGCCTCTTCGTAGAGGCTGAGCCGGCGGAACGCGACCACATCGACCAACAATGTCAGCGCGATCGCGCACTCGGCGAGAACCAGGAAGGCCAGGCGGCTTCGGCGTTTGGTGAGATTGCTCACCCGGCTGAACAGCACCAGCACGACGAGCGTGATGCCGCTTACCCATAGAAGCTGGAAGAAACCGGAGCGCGCGTAGTCCGAGTACGTCACGCCGGCTGACTTCAGAGTGCTCCCCGCGGCCCCGGTCGCGGCCAGGACCTGAGCCAACGCGAACGCTCCAAAAACGGCGTCAAGGATCGCGAGGACGACCAGAGCCTCGGTGGCGCCCAGCCTCCATTTCGGCCCATCCACCCGCTGGATCGGCTCGGCCACGGTCAGTCGCAGCAGACCGGCCGCACAAAGCGATCCAAAGGCGACGAAGAACACGTCCAGGATGAGCTGGCCGAGGTCGATGTTGAGGTTGATGAACGAGGCAAACACAGGGTCGGCTGAGGCGAGGAGGCCGGCGATAAGCGCGGCAATCGGCAAGGCGATGAGGACACCGCGGGCGACCGGCGCCACCGATCCGAGCCGGCCGCGCATGCCGACTATCGGCGTGGCCACAAAACCGACCCCGGCGGTCAGCTGAACAACGGCGTGGATGAAGCGCGCTGCCAGCTCGGCGGCGCCCAGGTCGACCGTCGATCCGCGCACGGCGAACGAGGCTCCGAGTCCGAGCAGGATGAGCACCGCGAAAAGATCGGGCCACAGAAGCCACGGACTGGCCCGCACCGTGAACCAGCACGCAAACAGTGCAGCGGCAGCGATCAACACGCGCGACTCGAGCCGTTTCAGATTGCCGGCCCAGATCGCCACTGCGGCCCCGACCACAAACGTCAGGGATGCGGCCAGGCCGAACGTCCCGGTGCGAAGGAACTGGTCAGCGAGGAGGCCGATCAGCAGCCCAGACCCGACCACGAGCCAGGTTGCGCTGGAGCGGATTCGTGAGGTTGCCCAGTGCGGCGGCATCCACGCGACGCCCTCGACGGGGCGCCAGGCCGTGCCATCCCAACGCCAACGTCCGTCCGCGGACAGTTGACCGACGTGCGCAGGGCTGACGTCCGCCACCGGAGGCTTGAACGCGGACGACGAGGTGAATGGTTACGCCGGTCGTTTCACCCAGGGACGGTCTCTGAGCAGCAACCCGTCCGGATACCTAAGAGCGGCACTTGCTCGGCTGAGAAAACCGTTCTCGACTAGCTTTTCTCTAATCTCCCCAACGCAGAAGCGTCCCACGCTGCGAATGCTCAGCAGGTCATCCTGGCTCGTCGAAGCAAGCTGCCCCACAGTAGTAATCCGGTTGGCTTTGAGCGCGTTGGTCAACCGCACGCTCATGCCGAGCTGCTCGATCCGAGTCGTGCTGAGGACGACCTTGCGTGACGAGATCGATAGGAACTCGCCACACAGTCCCGTCGCCACAACGATCGTCACCAAGCTGGCCGATCTGAGAAATTCCCGTCGTCCAATCGGCATCACCCAGAGACTATCGCGATTCGACAAATTGCCCAGCCACAGTGGCGGAGGGGGAGGGATTTGAACCCCCGATCGGCTTGCACCGATAACGGTTTTCAAGACCGCCGCCATAAGCCGGACTCGGCCACCCCTCCGCTTGAGTGTTGGGCGGGCAACGCCGATTATCGCGCCCCGATCAGCTCCACCCCGCCCATGTACGGCTTCAGCACTTCGGGCACGGAGATCATTCCGTCGGAGCGCTGGTACGTCTCGATGATGGCGTCGATAGTGCGCGTCAGAGCGAGGCCGGACCCGTTGATCGTGTGCGCGAACCTCGGGGGCACGCCGCGCGCCGGCCGGTAGCGGATGTTGGCCCTCATCGCCTGGAAGTCGTTGAACGTCGAGCACGACGACACCTCGAGGTAGCGATCCAGACCGGGCGCCCACGCATTCAGGTCGTACTTTTTGTACTGCGCGAATCCCATGTCGCCGGTGCACATCGCCATCACCTGGTAGTGGAGGCCGAGGCGCTGGAGGATGTCCTCGGCATCTCCGGTCAGCCGCTCGAACTCGTCCAACGATGATTCCGCGCTGGTGACCTTCACGAGCTCGACCTTGGAGAACTGGTGCAGCCGGATGAACCCGCGCGTGTCCTTCCCCGCGGCGCCGGCCTCCGTCCGCCAGGACGGTGCGTAGGCGACGTACTTCAGGGGCAGTCGGTCGGCGTCGAGGATCTCTTCGCGGTGCAGATTGGTCACCGGGACCTCCGCGGTCGGGATGAGCCAGAGGTCGCGGTCTTCGACCTTGAAGGCGGCGTCGGCGAATTTGGGCAGATTTGCCGTCCCCACCATCGCAGCCGAGCTCACGAGCATCGGGGGCCACACTTCCGTGTAACCGTGCTCACGCGTGTGCACGTCGAGCATGAACTGCACCAGCGCGCGCTCGAGCCTCGCGCCCTCCCCGATCAGGAAGGCAAATCGTGAGCCGGATACTCGTGCTGCGCGCTCGAAATCCATGATGCCGAGCGCCTCGCCCAGGTCGTAATGCGCGCGCGGCGCAAACCCCAGCTGAGGCTTCGTCCCCCACTCCCGGACGACGACGTTGTCGGCCTCGGTCTCGCCGATCGGCACCGACTCGTGAAACACGTTTGGCACCCGAAGAAGCAGGTCGTCGAGCTCACGCTTCACGGCGTCGGCCACCGCAAGCTCGCTCTTGGCCGCGTCCGCCATCTGGCGGAGTCGTCCCTTCAGGGACTCGTCGCGAGTTCTGGCGAACTCCTTCGACAGCTCGTTCTGCTCGGCCCGGATCGTCTCCGCCTTGTGGAGGTGGCCGCGCCACATGCCGTCGATGCGCAGGATTTCTTCAATCGGTGCGGGCTCGCCCTTGAGCTCGGCCGCGCGCTTGACCGCATCAGGGTTCTTGCGAATGTAGTCAAGCGGGAGCATCAGGCCTCGGCCTTCATGACCGGGAACAGGATCACGTCACGGATCGAGGGCTGGTCGGTCAGCAGCATGACGAGCCGGTCGATTCCCATTCCCAGCCCTCCACACGGGGGCAATCCATATTCCACCGCGCGAAGGAAATCCTCGTCCATCGGATGCGCCTCGACGTTGCCGGCTGCTCGTAACGCGGCCTGTGCTTCGAAGCGAGCTCGCTGATCGACGGGATCGGTCAGCTCCGTGAAGGCATTTGCGTATTCGCGGCCGAGAATGATCAGCTCGAACCGTTCGACAAACCTTGGATCGTCCTGGCGCGGCCGAGCCAACGGTGAGATCTCGACCGGGTAGTCGAGAACGAAGGTCGGCTGTCGCAGGCGCGGCTCCACGTGCTCTTCAAAGAGATCGTTGAGCTCCTCACCTACCGCGTGCCGGCCCGTGTGCTCCAGCACCAGGTCAGCCATCCGCTCGCGCCGGAACGGAGGGGTCAGGTCGATCGACTCACCCTGATACGAAGTCTCGAGAGGTCTTTCCGCCGCCATCGCTGCGACGACGATCAGGTCCTCGACGAGCTGCATGACATCCTCATAGTCCGCGTACGCCTGGTAGGACTCGAGCAGCGTGAACTCGGGGTTGTGGCGCGGAGACAGGCCTTCGTTGCGGAACACGCGTCCGATCTCGTAGACGCGCTCGAATCCGCCGACCAGCAGGCGCTTCAGGTGCAGCTCGAGCGCGATGCGCAGAAACAGATCGCGGTTCAAGGAGTTGTGATGGGTCTGGAAAGGTCTTGCGTGTCCCCCACCCGGAATCTCCTGGAGCACGGGCGTCTCGACGTCGATGAAGCCTCGCTCGTCGAGCAGGCCCCGCATGGCCGTGATGATCCTGGACCTGGCCCGAAACACGGCGCGCACCTGCGGATTCGCGATCAGGTCGACGTATCGCTGGCGGTAGCGAATCTCCACGTCCTTGAGGCCGTGCCACTTCTCTGGCAGCGGCCGCAGTGACTTGGTCAGCAGCTGAACCGAGCGCACCTCGAGCGTGATCTCGCCGCGTTTGGTCCGAAAGATCGGCCCGGTCACGCCGATGATGTCGCCCGCGTCCAGGTCGGCGAACCGCGCGAACTCTTCCTCGCCGAGGATGCTGCGATTGGCCATCAGCTGGATGCGTCCGTGGCCGTCCTGGAGGTCGGCGAAGACGAGCCCGCCCTGCAAGCGCTTCACCATCAATCGACCCGCGAGGGAGGCCGGCTCGGTCCGCTCCCCATCGCCGAGCAGCCGTTTTGCGCCCTCGGTCGTGTTCGTCGGTTGGAATCCGCGCGAATAGGGGTCGATGCCATGCGCGCGAAGCCGCTCGAGCTTTTCGTGGCGGTCGCGCATCACGGCGGGCAGGTCGAGCTCGGCCTCTTCCGTCACGATCGGAAAAGGTTAGCGGTAACTAAATCGCGATCTCCTGTTCCTCCGCCGCCGGGAATGAGTTCACATCCGCTCCGCCGGAGGCGCGGTGATTGCCCAGCGCCTGCTCGATCAGCGCATCGACGTCGGTGTCCGAATGCATCGGATCGTGGTGGAAGAATGCAAGCTCTCTGACCCCCGCCTGCTCCGCCAGCGACAGGGCCTCTTCATAAGTCGAGTGCCCGAACCCGGCGTGCGACTTGTACTCCTCAGCGCTGTACTGCGCGTCGTGGACCAGCAGGTCGGAGTCTCGGCACCAGTTCGCGAGGTCGGCCAGGGTTCCATTCGGGCTGTTGGCGAAGAGCGCTATCTCGTTGTCAGTTGCAAACGCGAAGCGCGATGAACCCTCGTCGATGCGGTAGCCGAAGGTTGGGATCGGATGCATCAGGAGATGCGGCGTGATCCGCAGCCCGCCCACCTCGAAGGTCTCGCCGGGATTCCGCTCGATGAACTCCATCTCGGCGGGCATGTGGCTCAACCTGACCGGAAAGTAGGCCGGGTCGGTCTGGTCGGCGAACGCCGCCTGCAGCGACTTCGCGGAACCCGCCGGCCCGACGATCGTGAGGTGCGTTCCGGGGACAAAAGACGGCAGGAAGAAGGGAAACCCCTGGATGTGGTCGAGGTGCGTGTGAGTGATCAAGAGATGCGCCTGGACTGGTTCGCTCGGGCTGAAACTGCTGCCCAGCTCCGCGATCCCCGAGCCGGAATCGATCACCAGCAGGTTGTTTTCCTTGTCTCGCACTTCGACGCAGGTCGTGTTGCCGCCGTAGCGAAGGGTCCGCCGGCCAGGAGTCGGACGCGTCCCCCGTGTGCCCCAGAACTTGATCCTCATTGAGCGGCCGCAGGTTGGTAGATCTTCTTGACGACGAAGATCTCTAGCAGGTCGCGGTCGAGCTTGCCCTGGTCTGCCTCCTCGTGGAGGATGTCGAGCGCAGTACTCGTCGCCACCGCCTTCTTGTAAGGGCGGTCCTGCGCCGTCAGCGCGTCGTAGATGTCAGAGATCGTCATCATCCGCGCCTGCAGTGGTATCCGATCCCCGGTGAGCCCGCGCGGATAACCCGAGCCGTCCATCTTCTCGTGGTGCCCGTACGCGATCTCCGGAATGCCCTTCATGATGGGCGTCCACGGGATCTTGGTCAGGAAGTGGAACGAGTGCGTTACATGGGACTCCATCTCGAGGCGCTCCTGCGGGTCAAGGGTTCCCTTCCGGATGCTCAGGAACCGGAACTCCTGGGGCGCGAGCATGGGATGCGCATTGCCGCTCATGTCCAGGTAGGTCTGCAGAGACAGGAATTCCAGCATCGAGGCCTTGTCCTCGGGCATGACCGTCGGCTCGTTGGCGACCGTGATGCTCTCGACCCACTGCCTCAACTCGGACAGCTCGGCTTCGAGGCGGCGGTCGATGGCCTCGATGGTGGACCCGTCTTGCCCCGACTTCATCGCCTCGAGCTTTTCGGTTGCATACCGCACCTGCACCGAGCGCTCGATGAACTCGAACCGCGCCTGGATGACCTCGAGCTGGCCAGGGACCAGCTTCTTGGCCTTGATCAGGATGTGCTCGCGGACCCCAACCTTGCCGAAGTCGTGCAACAGGCACGCGTAGCGAAGCTCCTTGAACTGGTCATCGGTCAATGCGACGTCGCGGTACTTGCCCGTGGCGATCTCGGTCACCGCGCGCGCGAGCCTTGTGGTCAGACCCTCGACGCGGCCTGAATGACCCGCCGTGCTCGGGTCCCTCTGCTCGATCGCGGTCACGCTGGCCTGGACGAAACCGTCGAACAAAGCCTGGATCGATTCGAGAAGGTTCTTGTTGTCGAGCGCGATCGCGGCCTGGCTTGCGATCGACTCGATCATCTCGAGATCGTCGGGCCGGAAGCTCACGACCTCGGTGTCGACGTTCTCGATCGTGAGCTTGGTCTCAAACAGTCGCTTGGCGTTGACCAGCTGCACCGCGCCGGCGACCTCACCGTTGTAGTTGCGCATTGGGACCGTGAGCATCGACTTCGTGCGGTAGCCGAACTGCGAATCGAAGCTCCTGCCCCCGACCGGCTTGCCCGGCGGCGGGTTGTAGGCGTCGTCGTAGATCTGGCTCGAACCCATCGCAACCGTGTACCCGACGACCGTTTTGTCGTCCACCGGCACCTTGAACGCCTGGTAGGTGTTCTTGTCGAGCGAATGGTTCTGGCTCGATGCCAGGAAGAGCTTTGGGGCACCGTCCTCCTCGGTCTTGAGCCACAGGCTCGCCCCGTCCGCGTGGGTGAGCTGACGCATCGTCGTGAGGATGAAAGCCTGCAGGCGCGCGATGTCCCTCTCGGCAGAGAGCGCGATGCCGATTCGGTTCAGCTCCCGGAACTGCCGGTGGCTGCGCTGCGCCTCACGCTCGAGCGATGTGACCTGCTGCCTGAGGACGACATTTTCCATCGCCACCCGGACGATCTCTCGCAGCGCGCCCGGTGAGCCGTCACCGGGAAGGTCGATGGCGATGGCAGCCAGTCCTTCTGGGGCCTGCTGGCCCGGGCCCAGGAGTACGAGAGCAGGGTGCTCGACCTGACCCGGATCCGTCAGGTTGGTGGCCTCGAGGCCGGTTGCCGCCAGGCCAGGCACTTCGCCGCCCGGCACGACATAGAGATGGAACTTCTGCGCCGTTTTCATAGGCGGGCTACGTTCTAGCACCCCCATCCGAGTTTTGTGCGTAGATAAGCCGTAAACCCTCGAGGGTCAGCAGCGGGTCGGTGATTTCGATCACGTGGGTCAGTCCGGCCACCAGCGGAGCCTGGCCTCCGGTGGCCACGACCTTCGCCTTGCCCCCCAGCTCGTCGACCATTCGTTTGACCATGCCCTCGACCTGGGCCACAAATCCCCACACGAGCCCCGACTGGATCGAGGCGACGGTGTTGCGCCCGATCACCGAGTCGGGTGCCACCGGCTCGACCCGCCGGAGCATCGCCGTATGCGAGATGAGAGCGTCGAGCGAGATCTCGACGCCGGGCGCGATCGCGCCGCCGAGGTAATCGCCCTCGGCGTTGATCGCGTCATAGGTGACCGCCGTGCCGAAATCGATCACCACGACCGGACCGCCGTAGCGCGTGTAGGCCGCCAGGGCGTTGGCGATGCGGTCGGCACCGACGTCCTTCGGGTTGTCGTAGCGAATCCTGACGCTGGTCTTCACGCCCGGCCCGACCATGACTGGCTCGCAGTGCAGGTACCGGCGCGAGGCTTCGACGAGTGCGGGGTTGATAGTCGGGACGACGCTGGATATGACAACGCCGGTCACGACCTTCAACTCGAAACCTCGGAGCTCAAAGAGCTGGCGGAGCTCGACCGCCATCTCATCGGCGGTCCGCTCGCGGTGGGAGGTGACGCGCCAGTCCGCGGCAAGCCGGTCGCCTTCGAAGAGGGCCAGCGTCACGTTGGTGTTGCCGACGTCGACCGCCAGTAGCACGGCCGAACTCTACCTCGTGAGCTTGGCGGCTTCCCGGCGGACAGCCTTTGCCCTGGCCGCGACCCTCCGCGGGTTGGGAGCTCCCTCCATGTCTCTCCGGGCCAGCGACGCAGCAGCATCCCACGGCTCGACAAACCTGCCGTCCCGAACCTGAGCCCCGACCCGCTCGTGGGCCCGGCGGAACGGCGTCCCGGAGCCGACCAGCAGCTCGGCCGCGTCGGTGGCCATGAGGACTGGATCGGCGGCGGCATGCGCCAGCCGCTCCCGGTCGAACTCGAGCCGCTGCACGAGAAGCTGGGCCGCCCGCACGGACTCGAGGACGTTCTCGACGGTCGCGAACAGCGCGGGCTTGTCCTCCTGCAGGTCCCGGTCGTAAGCGAGCGGAAGGCCTTTCAGGGTTGTGGCGAGGGCGACGAAACCGCCGATGGAGCGGCCCGCCCGGCCGCGCAGGAGCTCCGCGATGTCGGGATTCTTCTTCTGCGGCATGAGACTCGAGCCGGTCGCGATCTCGTCTGGGAGCGTGACGAAACCAAACTCCGAGCTCGCCCAGAGCACGACGTCCTCGCCGAGACGGCTCAGGTGGATCGAAGTGGCGGCGCAGGCGTAGGCCAGGTCGAGGGCAAAGTCGCGGTCGGAGACCGCGTCGATGCTGTTTTCGGTGAGTTTCGGCAGGCCGAGCTCGCGGGCGACGGCACGCCGCGCCAGCGGCAGGGTGGAACCGGCCAATGCCCCCGAGCCAAGCGGCATGCTGCCGGCGGACTCGAACGCTGCGCCGAAGCGCCGCGCATCACGCAGCAGCGGTTCAGCGTGTGCGAGGAGGTGATGGCCGACGGTGACGGGTTGGGCGCGCTGCAGATGCGTGTATCCAGGCATCAACCACGCGGCGTGCGCCGCGGCCTTGATCGCAAGCGCGTCGATCAAGGCGCCCAGCAAAGCGATGGCCTCCTGCGCCATGTCGCGGCAGTACAGCCTGAGGTCGAGCGCGACCTGATCGTTGCGTGACCGTCCCGCATGCAGGGCGGCGCCCGCGGGCGTGAGCTCGGTGAGACGTCGTTCGACCGCGGTGTGGATGTCCTCGTCGGACGAAGCGAACTTGAACTCGCCCGAGTCCAGCTCGCGCTTGACCTTGCGAAGTCCGCGCTCGATCGCGGTCAGCTGCGCCTTCGACACCACGCCAGAGGCGGCAAGGCCGCGGGCGTGCGCGACGCTACCCGCGATGTCATACGGGTAAAGCTCGTAGTCGATGGCGATTGATGACGAGAAGCGCTCCAGCTCGGGAAGAAGCCCCCGCCTGAAGCGGCCTCCCCAAAGCTTCGCGCCCTTCTTGGCTATGGCGCGAGCCTCTTCACGTCCCCCAGCAGGTTGCCCAGGTCGCGGGCCTGCAGCCGGCCCTGCACGCGCGCCGCCGTTCGAAGACCCATGCCCCAAAGCTTGATGAAGCCCGCCGCCGCCGACTGGTCGAACTCGTCCCCCTTGCCATAGGTGGCAAGCGACAGCTGGTAGAGCTGGTGAGGGCCTTTCCTTCCCACGACCTGGGAGGCGCCTTTGTAGAGCTTCAGGCGCACCTCGCCAGTGACGTGTCGCTGGGTTTCCAGAACGAACGCATGCAGGGCGTCGCGTAGCGGGCTGAACCACAGCCCGTCGTACACCATCTGCGCCCACTGCTGCGCGACGAGGTCTTTGAACCTGGCGACATCTTTGGGAAGCGTGATGTCCTCGAGCGCCTGGTGCGCCTGCAGCAGAAGCACGGCGGCAGGCGCTTCGTAAATCTCGCGTGACTTGATACCGATCAGCCGGTTCTCGAGGTGATCGATGCGTCCGACACCGTTCTCGCCCCCGATCCTGTTCAGCGTCGTGACAAGGTCCAGGGCGGCAACAGGCTTGCCGTCCAGGGCGACGGGGATTCCCTCCTTGAAGCCGACCTCGACATAGCTCGGCTCATCCGGACACTGCCTCGGGTCGCGCGTCCATGCGTAAACGTCCTTGGGCGGTTCGGCCCACGGATCCTCCAGCATCCCGGCTTCGATCGAGCGGCCCCACAGGTTTTCGTCGGTGGAGTACGGCGAACGTGTCGTGGCCGGGACCTCGATTCCGTGATTGGTCGCGTATTCGATCTCGTCGTCGCGGTTCATGCCCCACTCACGGACTGGGGCGACGACCTGCAGGTCCGGCGCAAGCGCCGCCGTCGTGACGTCGAAGCGCACCTGGTCGTTGCCTTTCCCCGTGCAACCGTGCGCCACTGCCTGTGCACCCTCGCGCCGAGCCACCTCGACCATCATTGCGGCGATGAGCGGCCTGCCGAGTGCAGTCGCGAGTGGGTACTCCTTCTCGTAAACCGCGCCCGCTTGCAGCGACGGCCAGACGAACAGCTGGATGAATGGAAGGCGCCCGTCGGCGACGTAGGCGGCCGAGGCGCCGGTCTTCAGGGCGCGGGCCTGGATCGCCTCAAGGTCCTTCTTCTCGCCAAGGTCGACGGTGAACGCGATGACGTCCCAGCCCTGTTCTCCGAGCCACCGGATGGCAACGGACGTATCGAGCCCGCCCGAGTAGGCGAGCACCAGCCGCTTAGACACCATTCGCGAGGAGCTCTTTGAGTGATCGCGCCGCGCTCGGCTTGCGCAGCACGGCGATGATCGTGTCGTCGCCCGCAACTGTCCCCGCGATACCGGGCAGGGCGGCCTCGTCGATCCGGCGAGCGACCAGGTTGGCCGTCCCCGGCGGCGTCCTGATCACGGCCATGGGTTCGACGACCTCGACTGACAGCACCAGCTCTCGCACGAGGCCGATCGAGCTGCGGTAGCCGCTCCCCGCCCGAACCAGCCCAAGCTCCTGGATGTCTCGGGAGATCGTCGCCTGCGTGGCGCGCATTCCACGCCGAGCCAGCGCCGCTGCGATTTCGTGCTGGGTGTGTACGGAGCCGCGGTTGACGAGCTCGAGGATCGCGCTCTGCCGTTCCGCCTTGGTTGCGGTCACGCCGACACCCCGTGCATCACGGCTTCCGCGCGGTCGATGTCCGACGCCGAGATGACCAGAGGCGGCACTAGCCTGACCGTGTGGTCGTCGACCGCGTTGACGATCAGGCCGGAATCCAGGCAAGCCTGCTGAAACGGCTTCGCCTTCGGGTCTGCGAACTCGAAGGCCTGCATGAGTCCGACTCCGCGGACGTCCTTTGCGCCGAGATCACTCAGCGCGGCATGGAGGAGATCACCCATCTCGGCCGCGTGGCCGACCAGGCCGTCGCGCTCGATCACGTGCAGCACCGTCGTCGCTGCCGCGCAGGCGAGCGGATTGCCGCCAAACGTCGCGCCGTGATCGCCCGGCTCGAAGACGTCGGCGCGCGGATTGGCCAGGCACGCTCCAATCGGAACCCCGCCACCAAGTCCTTTTGCGAGCGTCATGACGTCAGGCGTGATGCCGGCGTGCTGGTGTGCGAACCACCGCCCGGTCCGACCGAGGCCGGTCTGGACCTCGTCGAGGATAAGCAGCAGATTTTTCTCGTCGCACAAGGCGCGGACGCGCTCGAGGTATCCAGGTGCCGCGGCAATGATGCCGATCTCGCCCATGACGGGCTCGAGCATCACGGCCACGGTCTTGTCTGTGATCGCGGCATCGATCGCGGCCGCGTCGTTGTAGGGGACGTGGATGAATCCCGGCGGGAGCGGCTCGAAAGGGTCGGAGTACTTGTGCTGACCGCCGGCGGTGACGGTGGCGAGAGTTCGGCCGTGAAAGGAGCCGGTGGTCGTGATGATCTCGAACGACCCATCGCGATGCCGGGCACCCCACTTGCGGGCGATCTTGATCGCGGCTTCATTGGCCTCGGCGCCAGAGTTGCAGAAGAAGACACGAGAAGGGAATGCGAGCTCGACCAGGCGCTGCGCGAGCTCGACCTGTGGCCGGGTGAAGTACAGGTTGGACGTGTGGATCAGCTCCGCCGACTGCTTCGTGACCGCCGCCACCACTTCGGGATGTGAGTGGCCGAGGAGGTTGACCGCGATGCCCGCCACCAGGTCGAGGTACTCGCGTCCGGCGTCGTCGTAGACGAGGCAGCCACGGCCGCGGACGAAAGTCACGGGGAGGCGCCGGCCGGTCTGCATGAGGTAGCGCTCCGCGAGCTCGGGCGTGCTCATGACCCGCAAGGCACAGCCGTCCCTTCAAACCGCCACAGCTGGACCCACCCACAGACCCCACCGCCCACCCTCAGGGGGTTCTTTGTGGGGCGGCGAGCACCGTACGAACCAGCAACCGGGCAGTCAACCCAGCCTGTTAAGACCGCTGTCACGGGGTGACCATCGTTCCGATGCCCGCCTCGGTGAACAGTTCCAGCAGCAGCGCGTGTTTCGTCCGCCCGTCGACGATGTGCGCGAGCGGCACGCCGTCGAGCGCGCGTAGGCACGCTTCGAGCTTCGGGATCATCCCGCCGCTGACCTGCCCCTTCTCGATCCGGTTCCGGGCGTCGTCCCGCGAGAGCACCGGGACGACATCTCCGTCCACGCCCTGCACGCCCGGCACGTCGGTCAGCAGGATCACCTTGGCCGCCTTCAGGGCGACCGCGATCTCCGCCGCGACCGTGTCCGCGTTGATGTTGTAGGCGTGGCCGTCGTAGCCCAGCCCGATCGACGCGATGACCGGGATGTACCCGCGAGCCAGCAGCGCGGTGATCGGCTCCTTGTTCACCTGGGTGACGCGACCGACGAAGCCCATCGACTCGTCTAGCGGCTCGGCGATGATCGTCGGCCCATCCTCGCCGCTCATGCCGACGGCCTGGCCGCCGAGCCGGTGGATGGCCGCGACCAGGTCGGGGCTGACCTTGCCGGTCAGAACCATCTTCACGACTTCCATCGTCTTGTCGTCGGTGACCCGCAGCCCGTTCTTGAACTCCGGCTTGAGGCCGAGGCGCTCGCTCATCGCGGAGATCTCCGGGCCGCCGCCATGGACCAGGACGGGCTGCATCCCGACGTAACGGAGAAGCACTACGTCGAGCAGCGTCTCGTCGCGCGCGTGGTCGATCGCGTTGCCGCCGACCTTGATGACCACGATCTGGCTGTGGAACCGCTTGATGTACGGCAGCGCCTCGACGAGGACCTTGGCTCGCTCTTCGACTGTCAGGGTCATGTGGTGTAGTCGGCGTTGATTCGCACGTACTCCTCCGATAGGTCGCAGCCCCACGACTCGGCCTCACCCTCGCCGAGGCCGAGCCTGGCCACGATCTCGATTTCCGGTTTCTCGAATGCCCGCCGGACGGCTGAGAGGTCGACATCCACGCCGGCGCCGCGCTCAAAGACGACCAGGCCGCCGACGCTCAGGTTCAGCCTGTCGAGGGCGACCTCGGCGCCACTGTAACCGAGGGCGCACACGATCCGGCCCCAGTTCGGATCCCCGCCGTGGACGGCGGTCTTGACCAGGTTGGACGACGCGACCGCACGCGCCGCAGTCCTGGCCTCGGAGGCGGACGCGGCTTCGAGCACTTTCACGGTGATCAGCCTTGTCGCGCCCTCCCCGTCCCGCGCGATCGCGCGCGACAGCTCACGCGCCACCTGGATGAGTCCGTCACGAAGCGCGTCGGCCTGGGCACTGCCGGCGCCGATAGGCTCGTTCCCAGCCGCGCCGTTGGCGAGGATCAAAAAGCTGTCGTTCGTCGAGCTGTCGCCGTCGACTGTGACCTGGTTGAAGCTCAGGTCCGCGACCGATTTCACAAGCTTCGACATCAACCCCGGCTCCACCGCCGCGTCGGTCGTGATGTAGGCGAGCATCGTCGCCATGTTCGGGTGGATCATGCCCGAGCCCTTGCACATTCCGCCAACCCGGACGGCACGATCGCCGACCTCGACGTCGACGCGCGCCGTCTTCGGCCGGGTGTCGGTGGTCATGATGGCGCGAGCTGCGGCCTCCCCCGAGTCGCCGCCGAGATTTCCGCACGCGGCAGCAATCCCGGACTTGATGGCGTCCATCGGAAGGAATCGCCCAATCACGCCAGTCGAGCTGACCAGCACCTGGTCGGGGTCGAGGTCGAGCCGGTCAGCGGAAAGCTTTGCCATCAGCAGCGCGTCGCGGAAGCCCTGGGCTCCGGTGCACGCATTCGCGTTCCCCGAGTTTATCGTCAGCGCCTGCACACGATTGCGCTGCAGGTGAAGCTGGTCGATCACGACCGACGCGGACTTCACCTTATTGGTCGTGAACACGCCGCCGGTGTCGCAGGGATACGCGGAGTGGACGATGCACAGGTCGTCCCGCTGGTCGCGCGGGATCGATGAGGCGCCGGTCGTGAACGCCTTGATGCCGCATGCCGCGGTTCCGGCCCGAAATCCTCGGGCGTAGGTCACGGCCACTGAAGCGGACTTTCGAGCGCCGTCGTGCGGTCAAATCCGAACGCTACGTTGAAGCACTCGACACCCTGGCCCGAGGCCCCCTTGATGAGGTTGTCGAGGGCGGCGGTCACAATGGCCTTCTTGCCCTGCGCCGCGACGTTGACCAGGCACCTGTTGGAGTGGCTGGCCAGCTTGGTGTTGGGGGTCTTGTCGACTACTTTCGTGAAGGGCTGCTCGGCATAGAACTCGCGATAGGTGTCTTCCAGTGCACCCACAGAACCCTTGAGCTCGAAGTAGCACGTGGCGAGGATGCCGCGCGTCATCGGCACGAGGTGCGGCACAAAGGTGATGCTGAGGTCCGCGCCGTTCGCGTTCAGCGCGCCCAGCTCCTGGACGACCTCAGGCAGGTGGCGGTGGCCGTGGATCGCGTAGGCCCCGACTGACTCGTTCACCTCGCTGAACTGGACGCCGAGGCTGGGCGAACGCCCGGCGCCGCTCACCCCTGATTTGGCGTCGACGACGATGTCCGTCGCCGCCAGTCCTGACGCGACCGCGGGCGCGAGCGCGAGGATGCTCGCTGTCGAGTAGCAGCCCGGAACCGCGATGAGCTCCGCATCTTTCAGCTCGCTCTCGTGCAGCTCCGGGAGGCCGAGGACGGCGCGTCGGAGCAGCGCAGGCGTCGGGTGTTCCTGCCCGTACCAGGCCGGATACTGCATAGGGTCCTTGAGCCGAAAGTCGGCGCTCATGTCGATCACCCGCGCTCCGCCCTCCAGCCACGAACCGACCTGCGACGCGGCCACGTTGTGTGGCAGGCAGCTGAAGATGACGTCGACATCGCCCGCGACCAGCTCCGCCTGAAACTGGCCGGTCAGCTCGAGGAGCGGGAAAACCTCGGAGTAAGGCTTGCCCGCGTACGAGCGCGAGGTCAAGTGCACGAGCTCCACACCGGGATGGCGAGCAAGCAGATGCACTGCGGTCATGCCGGCGTAGCCGTTTGCCCCTGCGACGGCCGCCCGAACCTTCCTGGTCACGAGCGCATGAGTATACAGCCGACTGCATAAAAATGCACTCTAGTCAGGCTGGTTGAAGAAGCACGACTCGGCGCCGGTGTGGCACGCGGGCCCGGCCGGCTTGACCCTGAGCAGCACCGCGTCAAGGTCGCAGTCCAGGCGCGCCTCGACAACCTCCATCGTGTTGCCCGAGGTCGCGCCTTTCTCCCACAGGCCTCGCTCCCGAGAGTGAAACCATGCCCGCCCTGTCTTGCGGGTCTTGTCCCAGGCCTCCTCGTCCATGTACGCCAGCATCAGCACGAGACCTGTGTCCGCGTTCTGGACGACGGCGGGAACCAGTCCCTTCGAAAAGTCCGGGCTCATTGCCTAACCTCCAGGCCCATCGCAGCCAGCTCTCGCTTTGCGTCGGGTATCGAAATTTCGCCAAAGTGGAAGATCGAAGCGGCCAGCGCTGCGTCCGCACCGCCCGCGGTCATCGCGTCGTAAAGGTCCCGCGTCGAGCCGGCTCCGCCGGATGCGATCACCGGCACGCTGACCGCGTCGCTCACGGCGCCGGTCAGCTCGATGTCGTAGCCCGCGTGAGTCCCGTCGCGGTCCATCGAGGTCAGGAGAATCTCGCCCGCGCCCATCGACTGTCCGAGCGCGGCCCACTCGACCGCGTCGCGCCCGGTCGGACGGCGTCCGCCATGACTGAAGACCTCCCAACCTTCTGCGCCGCGCCGCCTTCGGGCGTCGATCGCCAGCACGACGCACTGGGAACCGAAGACGTCGGCGCAGCGGGACAGCAGCTCCGGTTCCGCCAACGCGGCGCTGTTGATGGACACCTTGTCCGCGCCGTGCGTCAGCAGCTCCGCAACGTCGCGCACGCTCCTGATGCCGCCACCGACCGCCAGGGGGACGAACACGTTGTCCGCAGTCCGCTCGACGGCTTGCAGGATGATCTTTCGCGATTCGGCCGACGCGGTGATGTCGAGGAACACGATCTCGTCTGCTCCCTCGCGGTCATAAACGGCGGCGAGCTCCGCTGGATCGCCTGCGTCGCGCAGGTCGACAAAGCGCACGCCCTTGACGACTCGGCCTTCCGTTACGTCGAGGCACGGGATGACCCGCTTCGCAGGCATCAGGCGCAGAGGGCGAGGAAGTTCGCGTAGAGGCGCAGCCCGTCGGGGCCGCTCTTCTCAGGGTGAAACTGTGTGCCCATCACGTTTCGCTTCCCCGCGGCGGCCGCGGGAGAGTGGTCCGTGCTCCCGATCGAATCCGCCGACGCCTCCGGCGTGTACGAGTGAACGAAATAGAAGTAGGCGTGGTCGGCGATGCCTTCCCACAGGGGTGACGACGCGGTCTGTCTCGTTCGGCACCACCCGATCACCGGCACTCGCTCGCTGGTGGTCACCTTGATCACCCGTCCGGGCAACAGCCCGAGTCCATCGTGCCGGCCGTGCTCTTCGGATTCGTCGAACAAGAGCTGATAGCCAAGACACACCCCGAGCACGGGCTTTCCGCCGCGGGCAAGCTCGACGATCAGGCGGCCGAGCCCCTCCTCGGAGAGCTTCGCCAGCGCCGGAGCGAATGCCCCGACCCCTGGAAGCACGATTCCCGCCGCCGTCTCGAGTTGCGCCGGGTCGGCCGTAATCCGCACCTCGGCTCCAACGTGGGCCAGGGCGCGCTCGACCGACCGGACGTTCCCCACGCCGTAGTCGACGATCGCGATCATCCCAACACACCCTTCGACGAAGGGACCCCGGTCCTGCCGGACGGCGCCATCGCCTGCTGGAGCGCGAGGCCGAGCGCCTTGAAGGTCGCCTCGGCGATGTGGTGGCGATTGCGGCCCCGAATCAGATCGACATGGATGGTGGCCCCGAGGTGAATGGTCAGGGCGCGCCAGAACTCCTCGAGGACCTCGGACTCGAGCGTCCCGATCCGCCCCCGGAGCGGCACGTTGTAGGCCAGAAACGGCCGTTGACCCAGATCGACGACCACGCGCGCGAGCGACTCGTCGAGCGGCGCGTAAGCGGCTGCGAACCGGGCGATGCCATCACGGTCGCCCAGTGCCTCGGACAGGGTCTGCCCGAGCACGATGCCGGCATCTTCCACCAGGTGATGCGGGTCGACGTGAACATCGCCTGCGCCGCGCAGCTTGAGGTCGAACCCGCCATAGCGCGCGACCTGCTCCAGCATGTGGTCGACGAATGCAAGGCCCGTCGAGATCTCGGAGCGGCCGCGGCCGTCGAGCTCGATCCGGGCCGCGAGCTGCGTCTCCCGGCTGTTGCGAGTCACGCGGCCCTTCCTACTCAAGCCGTACCTCTATGGCGTGAGCGTGCGCGCCGAGACCTTCCATCTCGGCGAGACGCACCGACGGATCACGGAGCGACTCGAGGTCACCGCGGCTGAGGCTCAGCACGCTGGTCCGCTTGAGAAACGTGTGCACTCCGAGTGGCGACGAGAATCGGGCCGCGCCCGACGTCGGCAGCGTGTGGTTCGGTCCCGCCGAGTAGTCGCCGAGCGGCACGGTGGCGTACGGACCGACGAAGACGGCTCCTGCGTTCTGCACCTGCGCCGCAAGCCGCGCGGCGTTGGCCGCGACGATGAGGAGGTGCTCCGGCGCGAAATCGTTCGCCACGTGGATCGCCTGGTCCATACCGTCCGTGACGATGACGCAACAGTTGGCCTCGCGGATGATCGCGGCGCGCTCGAGCCCGCGGACGAGATTTTCCAGCTCCTCCTCCACGCGATCGGCAAGCGAGCTCGAGTCGGTTATGAGCACGCCCCATGCCATCGGATCGTGCTCCAGCTGCGCCGCGAGATCCGCGGCGATGAAATCCGGTCGAGCTCTGCCGTCGGCCAGCACCACCACCTCGGTGGGCCCGGCGATGCCGTCGACGCCGACCGAGCCGAAGACTTCCCTCTTGGCCAGCGTCACGTAGATGTTGCCAGGGCCCGCGACCACATCGACGCGGGGGATGCTCGCGGTGCCGTACGCGAGCGCCGCGATTGCCTGCGCCCCCCCGACCCGATAGACAGCGTCCACTCCGGCGATGTGCGCCGCGGCCAGGATCGCGGGCGGCACGCTTCCGTCCACCCGTGGTGGCGTTGCGAGCACGACCTCGGCTACTTTCGCGACGCGTGCGGGGATGACGGTCATGAGCACGGTGGAGGGGTACGCGGCGCGGCCGCCAGGCGCATACACCCCCGCCCGGTGCACAGGGCGGGTCAGCAGCTTCAAGCCTGGCGTCCCGACCGACGCCGGTTGGACCTGGCGTTCGTGAAAGGCGCGGATGCGCTGAGCCGCGAACTCGAGCGCCGCGCGATCATCGGGAGGAGCACGGCGGGCCGCCGCCGCGAGCTCGCTCCTTGGTACCTCGAACGACTCGGCGGCGCCGGGTGCCCAGCCGTCGAACCGCCGGCCGAGCTCCCGCAGCGCCGCATCGCCTTCGGCGAGAACCCGAGAGCAGATCTCCGCAACGACCTCTCGCTCCTTCGCAAATTGCGACAGGTCGAGGCGGCGCCGTGAAAGCGGTGAGTCGAGCCACGAGGCGACGTCGAACCTTCTAACCGGCATTTCCTGATGCCTCCCGAAGCCGGGATACGACGGACTGCACGGCCGCGGTCCGCGTCTTGAGGCTCGCCTGGTTGGCGATCAGCCGCGCGGTCGAGCTACCAAGCACGGCGGCGACCCGGAGGCGGTTCGCCCGAAGCGTCTGGCCGGTGGCCGTCAGGTCGACGATCCCATCGACCAGCCCGACCTGGGGCGCGAGCTCGACCGATCCGTGGAGCCGCACCACCTCGACCGCCTGCCCGCGCGCCTCGAACCACGACGCGGCGGTGCGCGGATACTTCGTCGCGACGCGCAGCATCGGAGGCCACGTATCCGGACCGTTGAGCGGCGACGCTTCGGGCACCGCCAGGACAAGCCTGCAGCCGCCGAAACGAAGGTCGATCAGCTCGTAGTGAGAGCCAGGCGTCTCCCAGAGGATGTCCTTGCCGACGATTCCCAGGTCGGCCGCGCCGTGGTCGACGTAAGCCGGCACGTCACTCGGGCGTACGAGAATGACACGCAGCCCGCCGTGCTGGACGAGCAGCTGCCGGCCGAGCTCTTTGGCGTTGAGCCGAGCAAGCCTGGAATGCGCGAGCAGCGAAAGCGATCCCGAAAGCAGCGCGCCGGTCGGGATGGCGAGCGACACCTGCTCGCTGCCAATCATTCCCCGCCTCCGGCGATCCGCGCCGCGACCTGCTCGGGCGGCAGGCGCCGCGTCCGCTGACCTTTCACCGACCAGGAAACGGTCGTCGTACCGAGGCAGTGGACGAGGTTGGCCGCTCCGACGGCCCGCCACCAGGCGTGCGCTTCCGCCTGACTGCGGACACGTGTGTCGACCACCGCCCGCATCCCGAACAGACGCAGCGTGGAGCCGAGTCGGAGGGCCGTGTCGAGCCCGGACGCCGTCCAGGCGAGCGCCGCGTCGAGCCGCGGCAGCTCCGGAGGGCGTGACGCCCGGGTCAGCATCTCCGAGACCAGGTCGAGCTGGATCATGAACCCGGTCGCAGGCGCCGGCCGCCCGAATCGCTCCAGCAGCCCGTCATACCGGCCGCCCTGCGCAACCGGGCGCCCGAAATCCGGTCCGTACCCCTCGAAGATGACCCCCGTGTAGTACTCGAAGTCGCGGATCGCGCCGAGGTCTAGGTGGACCACGTCGCCGATGCCGTGGGCAACCAGGAGCTCGCGCACGCGCGCGAGCTCGGAGAGGGCGGCCTCGGAGCGGCGGTTGCGCACCAGCCCGCCGGCCGCGTCGAGAATCTCAGGTCCTCCCCGGAGGGCCGGAAAGCGCAGGAGCAGCTCGTGCTCCGCTGATTTGAGTGGCGTGTCTTCGAGCAGCGACTCGAGGGTGACGAAGTCGCGCGCGACCAGCGCCGCCCGCACGGCGGCCTTCACCTGGTCCGGGAGCCGAACCGCATCCATGATGCCGTGGAAAAACTCGGCGTGGCCGACGTCGATCTGATAGCGCCGGATGCCGGTCGACTCCATGCACCGCGCCGCGAGCGCGATCACCTCCGCATCCGCGACCGGTCCTGACGCCCCGACCAGCTCCGCACCGACCTGGTAGGTCTCGCGCCGCTGGTGGAACCGTCCCTCGTCGGTCGACAGTACGGGTCCCGCGTAGCACAGGCGCAGCGGAAGCTCGACTGCACGCAGCTTGCCCGCGACCAGCCTGGCCACCGGCACGGTGCGCTCACCGACCAGAGCCACGACGTCTCCGCGCCCGTCAGTGAACTTGAACAGCCGGCGCCGCTGCTCTACGCCGAGCCCGGCATCGAGCACATCCATGCTCTCGACCAGCGGAGTGATGACGTGGCGGTAGCCCCATCGACGCATCTCGGCGAGAAGCGACTCCTGCGCCTCACGCAGGATCTCGGCCTCGAGAGGCAGCAGGTCGCGAAAGCCGGGGACGCCGCCGAGCTGAGGTGTCACGACCGGACTAGCGCGGGTGAAGAAACCTCCGGGCCGCGGCCGCTCTCGGTCTAGCTGTCCTCATCATCGTCGTCCTCAGCGTCGCCGTCCGCCTCGTCGGAGAAGTCGAGCGCCTCTCCCTCGTCCTCGACGGCGTGCATACCTTCTTCCATGTCGTCGCTCGCCGGCGTCTCGACCAGCGCCTCTACCTCTTCCTCGTCCTCGGCGAACACCTCGACCTCACGCGCCAGAAGACTTTCCTTCGCGTAAGGCCGGAATTCGACCTCACGCTTGCGACGCATCGGAAAGCTCGGCTTGCCCGCGAAGCGGTGGTCCTGATAGGTCTCGCGAACGATGAGCTTCACCGTGTTTGCTTCGCACGAGGTCACGCCTGCCTGATACCGGTTCCCGCCGCGCATGAACTTGATGAGGCGCCTGGCCAGCTTGGCCTCCAGCGGGCCGAGCCTCACGCCGCGAGATGTCTCCGTGACGATGCTGTCGCCATCGATGCGCAGCTCCGCGACATCGCCGGCCGCGACTTTCGAGCAGATGTCGTCTTTGGGTGCGGCCTCCACCGTCGTGATGACCGTCTTCCCCATCTCCTCGACAAAGAGATTCAGGTCGACCCTGGTCCCGCCGACCTTCAGGCCCTCCTTCTGGTGGAGTAGAGCGTTGATCCGGGCGGCGTTCTTCTTGGCGATCGAATTCATCGGGTTGATCTTCATCGCGGCCTCGTAGGCGGCTTTCGCCTCTTTGAGCTTGCCGAGCTCGGAGAGAGCCTTGCCCAGACGGTTTTGTGTCTCCTCGTCTGCGCCGAAGCTGTCGATGATGAATCGGTTCAACTTGACGGCCTCGTCCCATTTGCCGCCAATCGCCAGCTGCACGGCGTCTTCGGCGTACTGCGAGCGGGGCTTGAGGTGTTCGCTGGTCTCGGTTTTCAAAACGGCGCGCTCCTATGGCCTGGCTGAAGGTCTAAAAGGAATGCTGAGTATACGAACTGCAGAACTCTCACAGGACCAGGGGCCTGTCATTCTCTGAGTCCATGCGTCGTTGGGCCCCGCAGCTCGTGGCCTGCCTGATCGCCTGCACGGCGTGCGGTTCCTCCGCGCCGGCCGCTCCGGCCGGCCCCACCCTGCGCATCGGCGTCGACCTCCCGGTCACCGGACATGAGGCCCGGGCCGCAGCACCGGCCCTCAACGGCATCCGGTTCTTCGTCCAGACCCATCCAGTCCTCGACGGGTTCACGATCGACCTGGCGACTCAGGACGACGCGCGCGGCGGGTTTCCCAACCCCGACCTTGGTGTTGCGAACGTGAAAGCGTTTGTGGCGGACCCGAGCGTGGTGGCCATGATCGGGCCGTTCAATGCAGGGGTTGCGCGCAAGGAGATTCCGATCGCCAACGCAGCAGGGCTTGCGATGGTGAGCCCGGCCACCAGCAATCCATGCCTCACTCGGGAGGTGTTCCTACCCGCCGCCCTCAATCCGGCGCGGACGGAGATCACCTGCAGGGCTGCCGGGCTTCCCGCGGCCTCCGAGCTCCGGCCCGCACATACCAACAACTTCTTCCGGCTGACGACGACCGACGACCTGCAAGGCGCGGCGGCCGCGGAGTACGCGTTCTCGAAGCTGCACCTGCTGCGCGCGGCCGTCTTGTCCGACCACGAGAGTTACGGCCAGGGCCTGGCGAACGCTTTCAGCGCGAGGTTCACGACCCTGGGCGGAAGCGTCATGGGACATCTCGACTTCCAGCCGGACAAGCCGGACGTCAATTCCTTCCTCACCGCCATGAGGGAAGCTGGAGCGCAGGCCGTCTACTACGGAGGCGGGAGTCGTGGTGGCTGCGGCGTCCGTGCCCAGATGAAGGCGATCTTTCCACCGGGCGAGGCGAGCCCATTCCTCGGCGGCGACGGCATTGCCCAGGACCCATCGTGCGTCGCCTCGGCCGGCGACAACAGCGCCGGCATCTTCGCCACCGTGCCGTTCGTCGATGCCGCGTCGCGGGCCGGCAGCTCGGCCACGATCCACAGCTTCAGGGCCTCCTACGGCAGCGCCTCGGCTTACGGCCCGTACACGCTTGTTGCGTATGACGCGACGGCGGTCCTCTACGCCGTCCTGGACCGCGCGATCAGGACCGGAGGAGGACGGCTGCCCTCACGAGCGGACGTGATCTCGGAGCTCGCCCGCACGGCAGGCCTGGCCGGGGCCACCGGCACGCTGGGTTTCGATCGAGCGGGCGACACCACCAACCGGATGGTCACCATCTTCGAGGCGACGCAGGCCGACCAGAGGGCTCCCTGGAAGCTCGCCGACGTGGTCGACTACAGCGCGCACCTACCTTATTGATGCCGGCTCATCCGGTCGGGGCCAGACGTCCGACTTGACTTAAGGGCCCCTGCAAGTCGATAGTTTGCCTCGGAGTAGCAGTTCGGCCATCCCATGTGGCCGCACTCGCCGCCGGCGCACTCTCGCCCCGACTCCAGGGTTGGGAAGAGGGCGGCAAGTGACGGGAGGCATCGAGGAGTCGCGCCTTGCCTCCGAACAAGCACAAGGGGGAACCATATGGTTCGAGCTAGGGGACTCGTAGTCCTCACTTTGGCGACGTTCGTCGCCTTCGCCTGTGGAGGCGGTGGTGGCGGCGGTGGGGCTTCGAAAGGAACGATCAAGATCGGATCTGACCTGCCGGTCTGTACGACCGGAGGGCAGTCGACGGCGAACGGCATCAAGTTTGCTATCGACCAGAAGAACGCGGCCGGCGGCGTCGAAGGGTTCACGATCGCGTATCAGAGCTTCGACGACTGTCGCCAGGGCGCGTACAACGCCGACGCCGGCGTTGACAACGTCCGCAAGATGCTGGACGACAACAAGTACCTGGGCATGATCGGACCGTACAACTCCGCAGTCGCGAAGGCGGAGATTCCGATCGCGGCGCCCAAGAGCTTCGTCATGGTCAGCCCATCGAACACGAACCCGTGCCTCACCAAGGACATCGCGGGATGCTCTTACCACCCGCAGGACCTCCGCGCGGGGAACCCGAACAACTACTGGCGCGTCGTCACCACTGACGACTACCAGGGTCCGGCGATGGCCGACTACATGTACAAGCAGCTCACCATCACCAACGTCGGCATCCTCGACGACAGCACGGTCTTCGGCGTTGGCATCGCCGGCTCGTTCGAGCAGGAGTTCAAGAAGCTCGGCGGCACCGTGGCGAAGCACTCTGAATACAAGAAGGAGCAGACCAGCGACTTCAAGTCGATCCTGCTCGGCTTCAAGAACGCCGGCGCGAAGGCCGTCTACGTCGGCGGCACTGACGACCAGAACATCTGCATTCCGCGCAAGCAGATGAAGGACATCGGATGGGACGTTCCATTCGGTGGCGGTGACGGTATCGAGACGACGGACTGCATCGACCAGGCCTCCGGCAACGAGCCGAACATCTACGCGACCTCCGCCGGCGCCGACGCCACGCAGGTTGCGGGCGCCTCGGACACGATCGCGAAGTTCCGGGCGCAGTTCACCGGAGCCAATGACTTCGGCGGCTACACCATGCAGGCCTATGACGCGGCCAACGCGTTGATGCTTGCCATGGGCAACGCCATCAAGTCCAACGGCGGCAACGCGCCGTCTCGCAAGCAGGTTCGCGACGCGTTCGCGAACATCAAGGGCTTCAAGGGCGTGATCGGCACCTACGACTTCGACCAGAATGGCGACACAAGCCTCAAGATCGTGTCGATCTATGTGGTCCAGGGTGGCCTGAGCGCAGACGCAATCGCAAAGTCCACCGGAGTCTGTGGCAAGAACGCCAAGAACGCGTGCTTCGTCTGGAAGACGCAATTCGACTTCGCCAAGACCAGCTAGTCTTGTAGCCCACAATCCAGCGAGGAGGCCGGACATCGGCCTCCTCGCCCTTTAAGCCTGAAGGAGGGGAGCACTGGACGCGGGCGCGGTAAGAGACCGAGATTCGGCTCTCAAGCGTTTTCGCACGCTTCGACTCGCCGGGATGAGCCTTGCCGACTACGGCTTCTACGTCCTGTTGGCCACCGCCATCGTCCTGCTGGCCGCCCAGGCCGTCACCGAACCGACCCAGTTCGCCCAGATCCTCGTCTTTGGCCTTACCCAGGGCGCCATCTATGCGCTGGTGGCCCTCGGCTACACGATGGTCTACGGCATCATCGAGCTGATCAACTTCGCCCACGGGGACGTGTTCACGCTGGGGGCCTACATCGGCACTGCCCTGCTTGGCTTCTTCAGCATCACGGAAGGGTCGTTCACGACGATCAACCTCATCGCCCTATTGATCGTCTTTCCGGCCGTCATGTTGATCATGGGTGGGATCAACGTCACCATCGAGAGGGTCGCCTACCGGCCGCTCCGCAACGCGCCACGGCTGGCGCCGCTGATCACCGCGATCGGGATGTCGTTCCTCCTCGAAGGGATCATGTACCTCTGGAAGGGCCCGGCGACGGTGCACTTTCCGGACATCCTTCCCCAGGCGTCGACCACGATCGCAGGTGTGTTCTTCGGGTTCAAGGACGGGTTCGTCATCGTGGTGGCGGCGATCCTCGTCTCGCTGCTGGCGATCTTCATCAACCGCACCAAGCTCGGAAAAGCGATGCGAGCCACCGCCCAGGACCGCGACGCCGCGCAGCTGATGGGAATCGACATCAACCGCACCATCGCCGCTACCTTCTTCATCGGCGCCTTGCTGGCCGGTGCCGGCGGCATGATCTGGGGCCTGTACTACAGCACCATCTACTACCAGCTGGGATTCCGCAGCGGCCTGATCGCATTCACGGCGGCTGTCTTCGGTGGCATCGGCAACATCCCCGGCGCCGCGATCGGAGGCCTGGTCATCGGACTTATCGCGGCATTCAGCGACAACTACATCGGGTCGAAGTGGACGCAGGTCGTGATCTTCGGGATCCTGATCGGCGTGCTCGTCTTCAGGCCGACCGGCCTGCTCGGAATGCGGGTGCCTGAGAAATGAGCACCGGCACTACTCCCAAGCGCGGCCCGCTGCTGGGGCGGCTTCCGTTCCGAGAGAGGATTCGCGACCGCGACGCCGCGGTTTACGGCATCTTGCTGCTGGTCGCGATCGTCTTCCCGATCATCACCATCACCGCCACCGATGGCACCGCACTCGTCTCGCAGGCGACGCGGGCAGGTTATTTCGTCCTCCTCGCGATCGGCCTCAACGTGGTGGTCGGGTTCGCGGGCCTGCTCGACCTCGGCTACGCGGCGTTCTTCGCGATCGGGGCGTACACGTATGCGCTCCTTGCCTCTCCCCAGCTGTCGTCATCGCCGGCGCATCATGCCGTGCACATCAGCTTCTGGATCCTGATCTTCGTCTCCATGTTCGTCGCCGCGGCTTTCGGAGCGATCCTTGGATTCCCTACGCTCCGCCTGCGCGGCGACTACCTGGCGATCGTGACCCTCGGATTCGGCGAGATCGTGCCGCAGCTCTTCTACAACTTCGACCAGTGGACGGGCGGCATCAACGCCGTCGGCCTGATCGACCAGCCGAAGCTCCCCTTCTGGATCCAGGGTCCGTGGTCGGGCGACGGTCCGTTCGCGTTCGTGACGAACTTCAACTTCAATGGCGATCCTGTCGCCTTCTACGTGCTGATCGTGATCCTGATCACGATCGCGGTCATCCTCGTCAACAACCTCTACAAGTCACGCCTCGGCCGTGCCTGGATGGCGATCCGCGAGGACGAGGTCGCTGCGGCGGCCATGGGAATCAACACCGTGACCACCAAGCTTCTTGCCTTCGGGATCGGGGCCTCGTTCAGCGGCTTTGCGGGCGCGTACTACGCCTCCGACGTCAGCCTTGTCAGCCCTGACAACTTCCTGTTCATCGTCTCGATCACCGTCCTGGTCATGGTGGTGCTCGGAGGCATGGGCAACATCAGCGGCGTCATCGTCGGCGCGCTGGTTCTCTACTACATCGTTTTCTACCTGATCCCAGGCTTGCCGGAGAACGTGACGTCCTTCGCGAACAGCATCGGCCTGAGCTCGCTCAATTCCCGGATCGGCGACTGGCCGGGCCTTTCCGAAGAGATCGGCCGGCTCAACTTCCTCATCTACGGGATCATCCTGGTCGCGATGATGCTGCTGCGACCCCAGGGGCTGTTGCCGAGCCGCGTCCGGGAGCAGGAGCTGAAGCACGCCGCGGTGCAGGAAGACGAGGCGGCGATCGAGGCGGCGCACGCCTCATGAGCGACCAGCCGGCCGACAACATCCTGGAGCTGACCAACCTCACCAAGCGGTTCGGCGGCCTGGTTGCGGTCGACGATGTCAGCCTCCACATCAAGCGGGGCGAGGTGTTTGCGCTCATCGGGCCGAACGGCGCCGGCAAGACGACCCTGTTCAACAACGTCACCGGGCTGTATCAGCCCACCAGCGGCCGCGTGATGTTCGACGGTCGGGACATCACGGGCTTCAAGCCGCACCAGGTGGCGCGTTACGGGATCGCGCGCACGTTCCAGAACATCAGGCTCTTCGACTACATGTCGTGCCTCGACAACGTCCGGGTCGGGCGGCACGTGCGGATGAGGTCCAAGGTCTGGGACTCGCTCTTCAAGACGCCGCGGGAACGGAAGGAGGAGGAGCGCGTCACCGAGGAGTCGATGGAGCTGCTTCGCTTCGTCGGCATCGCCCGCCACGCCAACAAATACGCGCGCAACCTCGCCTATGGGCAGCAGCGCCGGCTCGAGATTGCCCGAGCTCTGGCCACCGAGCCGAAGTTGCTGCTCCTGGATGAGCCGGCGGCCGGGTTCACGCCCCAGGAGAAGGTCGAGCTGATGAAGCTCGTGGATCGAATCCTGACGCGCGGCGTCACCGTGTTCTTGATCGAGCACGACATGAAAGTCGTCATGGGTATCTCGAAGCGCATCGTGGTCCTCGACCACGGCGAGAAGATCGCCGAAGGCTCCCCGGACGAGGTCCGGAAGGATCAGCGGGTGATCGAAGCCTATCTCGGCAAGTCGGCCTAAGCGGTGGCGTTGCTCGAGCTCGTAGGCATCGACGCCCACTACGGACGCATTCAGGCCCTGCGCGGCGTCACCATGAACGTCGAGAAGGGCGAGATCGTCGCCCTCATCGGCTCCAACGGCGCCGGCAAGACCACGTCGCTGCGGACTATCTCCGGGCTGATGCATCCGAGCTCGGGAAAGGTCACGTTCGACGGCCAGGACATCACCCGCACGCGGCCCTCACGGATCGTCGCGCTGGGGATCTCGCAATCGCCGGAGGGCCGGCGCCTGTTCCCGCGCATGAGCGTGCTCGACAACCTGTTCATGGGCGCTTACTCGCGCAACGACAAACCGGGCATCGCCTCCGATATGGAGCGCGTGTTCGAGCTGTTTCCGCGCCTTCAGGAACGCCGGACGCAGATCTCGGGCACGCTTTCTGGAGGTGAGCAGCAGATGCTGGCGATGGGCCGGGCGCTGATGGCGCGACCCAAAGTCATGCTGCTGGACGAGCCGTCCCTCGGCCTCGCACCAATCCTCCAGGAGACCATCTTCAGCATCGTCCGCGAGATCAACGCCCAGGGCACGACCGTGCTGCTCGTCGAGCAGAACGCGCACAAGGCGCTCGAGGTTGCCAACCGCGGCTACGTGCTCGAGACTGGGGTCGTCGTCCAGCAGGGCACGGGGCGGGAGCTCCTCGCCTCGGAGGAAGTCCAGAAAGCCTACCTGGGGATGTAGCGCCTAGCGTCCGGGCTGATAGCTCGAGACGAAAAGGTAGATCAGGACCACGGCGAAAGCCCCGTACTCCAGCACCACGTTCCTCGTGAAGCTGTCCTCGACCGTGTGCCGGACCAGACCCCGGTTCACGTACCAGGCGACGAGCAGCATCACGGCGAACGTGCCCTCGTTCACGTAGAGGTAAAGCGAGAGTGCGGTAATGGCCCAGGCGAGGAAAGTGACGACCTGGCCGACGAAGATCGCAAAGATGAACGCCCTTCGCGGCGCGATCGCCGTTCCGTTGATGCGAAAGCTCCGGTATGACGCGAGGAAGGTGATCGTGAAGATCCACAGCAGTTTGAGGATCGTGTTGAACGGCAGTGTGACCACGACCAGGTACGCACCCGACAGGACGAGGATCAGCAGCGCCTCCTGCAGCACCAGGTGGCCGCGCTTTTCGGCAGCGCGCAGCCTCAGGTAGTCGAGACGCGCCGCAATGATGAACCCGGCGCCAAACATGATCGTCAGCACGAGGTACTTCCACAACTCAGGCACCAACAGCGAGAGACCTGCCAGGGTCGTTGCGCCCAGCGCCACCGGGATGTAGTGCTCGATACGCGGGAATTCCGCGGTGCCTCGCAGGTAACCGAGCAGCGCCGGCGCCGCGACCACGACCAGGCCCAACGCGATCGCCCAGACCTGGCCGGGACCGAGCAGCTCCGACTTGAATCCGAGCGCGATCGCAACCAGAACGATGCCCGCGAAGATCAGGAAGCTTCGGTCGCGCTCGGCCTTCGCCGCGGAGTCGTTCGGCACGAGCTTTTCCACAAGGACCGGGGGCATCTTCATGCTGAAGCTGGAATTCTATACACGGCCGTACCTGTCTTCGAGCCGCACGACGTCATCGATCTCCGGGGTCGAGACCTCGAAGATGTCGGCGTCCTCGACGGCGGTGATGCGGTGCCGGGTCCCCGGCGTGATGTGCAGCGTGTCGCCGGCGTTCATGCGCCGCACCATCAGCTGGCCGTCCGAGTCCCCCACCTCGATCTGAACGCACCCTCTGATCACGTACTGGTACTCGTCCTTACGCTCGTGGTACTGGAGCGAAAGCGCCTCTCCTTTGTTCACGTGCAGGATCTTCGCCGCATAGCGATCCGTGATCGCCCAGCGGAGCTCATAGCCCCAGGGTTTTTCGACCTTGTGGTCGTCGACCCGCCCGACCTCAGGAAACTCCGACATGTTGCCTGATTCCGACGATGTCTTCCAGCGCGCGTAAACGCGCGTCGACAGCGTCCTGGTCCTCTGCCTCGGAGTAGATCCGGATCAGGGCTTCGGTGCCGCTGGCGCGGAGCAGGACCCAGCTGCCGTCGGCGAGATAGAACTTGAAGCCGTCGTCCGAGCGCACCCGCTGCACGGCAACCCCCGCGATCTCGTCAGGCTCGTTCTTCTCGAGCGTCTCGAGGATTCGTTTGCGGTCCTGGTCGTACGTCTCGCGCTGGAGATGGATGTCGTGACGTGCGTATGCGTGCGGACCGACGCGCTGTTCGAGGGAGGCCAGGATCTGTGAGATCGGCATGCCGGACTTGACCATCATGTCGGCGAACAGCAGACCGATCAGGATGCCGTCGCGCTCCGGGATGTGCCCACGCACGGCGAAACCGCCGGACTCTTCGCCGCCCAGCAGCGCATTGGTCTCCATCATCTTCGGGGCCACATTCTTGAATCCAACTGGAACTTCGTACACACGTTCACCGAACTCCGCGCCCAGCTTGTCGACCATGGCGGTCATGTTCACCGTCTTGACGACGGGGCCCCGCTGGCCGCGGGCTTCGAACAGGTACAGCATCAGCAGCGCGAAGACCTGCAGCTGGTTGATGAATCGGCCGGTCTCGTCGATGATGCCGACGCGGTCCGCGTCACCGTCGGTGCAGATGCACAGGTCCTGGTTGCCGACCTTCATGACGGCGATCGACGAGTCGATGTTGGGTGGAATCGGCTCGGGGTTGAGGCCCCCGAACAACGGGTTGCGCTGGTTGTGGAGCTCGGTCACGATCGTGCGGCCGCCGCCGATCATCTCGGAGATGTAGCCGTAGCCCGACCCATACATGCACTCGTGCACGATCCGCAAGCCGGCATTCTTGATCGCATCGAGGTCGACCATGCGGGCGATCTGTGCGTAGTAGGCCGGCCGCGGGTCGTAGGACGAGACCAGGCCATGCGTGACACTGTGCTCGGGCGGTTTGACGTCGTCCAGCGCGTTGATGTTTCGCTCCAGCTCCGCGATCACCTCGGACGGCACGGCGCTTCCGGTCTCGGTCTTGTACTTGTAGCCGTTGTACTGATACGGGTTGTGGCTCGCCGTGATCACCGCAGCGCCTGTTGCTTTTCGCTCGATCACGGACCACGATGCGACCTGGGTCGGTGAGGGCCGGTCGAAGATCAGGGTCTTGATGCCGTTGCTGGCAAAGATCTCGGATACGGTCTTGGCGAAGTCTTCCGAGGCGAACCTGCAGTCGTATCCGATGATGGCGAGCGGATCGCTCGAGCGAGACTTCATGTACTGTGCGCTGCCCTGCGCGACCCGCCGCACGTTGCCAAAGGTGAAATCGTCCGCGATGACGCCCCGCCAGCCATCCGTGCCGAACTTGATCGGTTGTCCTGCCATTTCGCTCCAAGGTTAATTGTCGGGGCCCCCGCGAAGTCGAAGACTTCGTGGCGTGACTATAGGTAGCGGGTCTTGCGGGCGCGCTTGAGCGCCTCGACCACCTTCCGAACGTCCTGCGCGCGCGAGCGCGGGACCACCAGCAACGCGTCCTCGGTGTCCACGATGATCATGTCCTCGACGCCGATCGCCGCGATGAGCCGCCGGTCGCCGAAGATCAGGCTGCCGGTCGTGTCGACCAGGACAGCCTCCCCCTCGACAGAATTGCCTCGCGCATCGGCATGGACCCGATCCCCAAGCTCGGCCCAGTTGCCGATGTCGGCCCAGTCGAAAGCGGCGGGAACGAGCAGCAGCCGGTCGGTCTTCTCCATCACGCTCCGGTCTACGACCTCGACCGGCAGCCGGCGATAGAGCTCGGCCGCGGCGGTCTCGTCGCCGGCATGCCGAGCCGCCATGACCTTGCGCAGGCCTGCCAGGTGGCGCGGCGCGTGCCGGGCAAGCTCGTCGATGAAGACATCCAGGCGCCACGAAAACCACGCCAGGTTCCAGAAATAGCCACCCTCGCGCACGAACTTCCTGGCGTTCGCGACGCTTGGCTTCTCGATGAAGCGCTTCACCTTGAGCGTCCCTCGCGTCACGCGCCCGGGGGCGTGGATGTAACCGAGGCCGGTCGATGGAAACGTCGGCTTGAGACCAACCGTGACCAGGCCTCCCGTCGTAGCAGCTGCCTGGACCGCGGCGCGCACGGCCTTCGAGACCTGGGCGGTGCCATGAACCACGTGGTCGGCCGGGAGGGCGATCATCACCGCTCCGGGCGCCCGCTCGCTGAGAGTCAGCGTGGCGAGCCCGTATGCGTTGGTGGTCCCTCGTGCGGACGGCTCGAGAATCAGGTGCGCGGCATCCACCTCCGGCAGCACCGACTCGATGATCGCCTGCTGCCGCATCTCGGTCAGCACAAACACTTCGTCGGCCACCGCCCGGGCCCGGTCGTACGTCGCCCGCAACAGCGGCCGGCCGCGGTCGGCGAGGGGCAGGACGTGCTTCGGCGTCGAGCTGCGCGAACGCGGCCACAGTCGTGTACCGGCCCCGCCGGCCGGAATCACCGCGACGGTCTTCAACTCAACTCTTCAGCAAGCTCTTTCGCGCGCGAAGTCGACTCCCACGGCGCATCGATGTCGGTCCGGCCGAAGTGCCCGTATACCGCGGTATGTCGAAACAGCGGCCGGCGGAGGTTGAGCTCCTTGATGATGCCAAGCGGGCTGAGGTCGAACACCTTCGTCACCGCTGACGCGATCGTCGCGTCAGGAGCCTTGCCCGTCCCGAACGTGTCGACTCGAACGGCCACGGGCTTGACGACGCCGATCGCGTAGGACACCTGTAGTTCGCATTTGCTCGCCAACCCCGCCGCGACGATGTTCTTCGCGACGTATCGCGCGCCGTAGGCGCCTGCGCGATCGACTTTCGTGGGGTCCTTGCCCGAGAAGCATCCACCGCCGTGGCGTGCAAAGCCGCCGTACGTGTCGACCATCACCTTGCGTCCGGTCAGCCCCGCGTCCGCGACCGGACCGCCGACCACGAACCTGCCGGTCGGGTTGATGAAGGTGCGCGCCGACCCGTCGCGCATCTCGGCCGGAATCACGGCGTCGATCACGTGCTCGGTTATGTCGGAGCGCAGCTGGTCGGCGTCCACCTCATCGTGGTGCTGGGTCGACAGGACGACGTTGTCGATCCCTGCCGGCTTGCCGTCATCGCCGTACCTAACCGTCACCTGTACCTTCCCGTCCGGACGCAGATAGTTGAGCGTCTTGTTGCGCCGCACCTCGGCGAGCTTGCGGGCGAGCCTGTGAGCAAGCGTGATCGGCAGCGGCATCAGCTCAGGCGTCTCGTCGCATGCGAAGCCGAACATCATCCCTGAGTCGCCGGCGCCGCCGACATCGACGCCCTGGGCGATGTCGGGTGACTGCTCGTCGATGCTGATCATGACGCCGCACGTCTCGGCGTCGAAGCCGTATTTCGCGCGCGTGTAACCGACATCCCGCACCGTCTGCCGGATGATGCGAGGAATGTCGACGTAGCAATCGGTCGTGATCTCGCCCACCACGATCACCAGGCCGGTGGTGACGATCGCCTCGCATGCGACGCGCGCCAGCGGATCCTTGGCGAGGATGGCATCGAGTATCGCGTCGGAGATCTGATCGGCCAGCTTGTCGGGATGGCCTTCGGTGACTGACTCGGACGTGAACAGGGACGGCATCTGGTCGGTCCTCCTTCGAATCCCCTACGCCGGCAAGGCCTCACCTCCGTCTGGGCGAAGCCCCAAGCGCCAGGGTCATACCTCTTGGGACGTGCTGAATCCTAACCTGGTTGATCGAGGCGGAGGTAGTGGATGCCCGAGTGCCGGAACAGCCTCGATCCCCGTTGGTGGAGCAGCCCGGCCATCGCCGCGCGTGAGGCCTCCATGACCCCTTCGACGTGCTCACGCTTCATCTCCCAGGTCGCTGTGGGCGCGGTGATCGGGCAGAGAACGACGATCTTGCACCGGTCGCGCAGCCTCTCGTAGTCCCTGAGCATCTGGTGATGCAGCGAGAGCTGCAGCGTCCGTGCGATCAGCTCGGCGAAGCCGGCGGGGGCGGGCTCGTACTCGCCACCGGCCATCAGGCTGATGGCGAGGATCTCCTTCGCCCCGTCGTCGGCCGCGATGTTCAGCGGCGTGTTCTCCACCACGCCGCCGTCGAGGTGCTCGCGCTCGTTGATGCGCACCATCGGAAACACGCCGGGGATGGCGGTCGAGGCAAGCAGCGCAGGGGTGAGGTCGCCGGACCGGAACACGGCCGGCTTGCCCGCGTTCAGGTCGGTCGCGACGACCGCCAGCGGAACGCGCAGCTGCTCGAACTTCGTCACGCCCGTGAGCGCCTGCGCACGGTCGATCAGGCGGCGCACGTTCTGCTGCGGGAAGGCGCTGAGCTGGTTGCGCCGGACGCCCGACATGACGAGGCCCAGCGGGTGGGCCTGGAAGACGGTCAGTGCAGGCCGCGACATCCAGACCTCGCGCAGCATCATCGTGCCGGCGAGAGACGGATAGGCTGCGATCGAGGCCCCGTTCAGCGCGCCGACGCTTGTCCCCACGACCGCGACGGGCACCTCGACGTTGGCCTCGAACAGCGCCTGGAGCACACCGACCTGGGCTGCGCCGCGCGCCCCACCCCCGCCCAGCACCCAGGTGCGCCGAGCGGGTCCAAACATGGGCCTAGGTTAGGTTCCTTCCTCCCAGGAAGATAGGTAGCGACGCTGCTCCTCGGTCAGGGTGTCGATCGCAATCCCCATCGCGTGCAGCTTGAGGCGCGCCACCTCCGAGTCGATCTCCGCCGGCACGTCGTAGACCTTGCGCTCGAGCTGCGTCGCGTTCCTGGCGATGTACTCGGCGCACAGGGCCTGGTTCGCGAAGCTCATGTCCATGACCGCGGCGGGGTGACCCTCTGCGCCGGCGAGATTGATCAGGCGCCCTTCGCCGAGGAGGAACAGGCGCCGGCCGTCGCCCAGGCGATACTCCTGCACCGACGGCCTGACCTGGCGTACGCCAGTCGCCAGCTCGTCGAGCGCTTTGAGGTTGATCTCGGAGTTGAAGTGGCCCGAGTTGGCCAGGATCGCCCCGTCCTTCATCACCTCGAAGTGCTTCCGGTCGAGAACGTTGACATCACCGGTGACAGTTACGAAGAGGTCGCCCACTCGTGCCGCCTCGTCCATCTTCAACACGCGAAAGCCGTCCATCGCCGCCTCGAGGGCTTTGACCGAGTCGACCTCGGTGACCACGACGTCGGCGCCGTGACCCTTCGCCCTCGACGCCAGACCGCGTCCGACCCAACCGTACCCCGCGATGACGAACGTTTTCCCGGCGAGGAGCACGTTGGTCGACCGGATGATGCCGTCGATGGTCGACTGTCCCGTGCCGTAACGGTTGTCGAACATGTGCTTGGTGTCGGCCTCGTTCACGGCCACGATCGGATAGGCCAGGACGCCGTGCTGCGCCATCGCGCGAAGGCGGACCACGCCCGTCGTGGTTTCCTCGGTGCCGCCGACAACCTCTGGCAGCTGGTCCCGGCGCGACTTGTGGAGCACGGAGACGAGGTCGGCGCCGTCGTCCATCGTCAGCTGCGGCCTGTGATCGAGGGCCGCCTCGATGTGCTCGTAGTAGGTCTCGTTGTCCTCGCCGCGGATCGCGTAGGTCTTGATGCCGTGAAGGGAGGCCAGGGCCGCCGCCACCGCATCATTCGTCGAGAGCGGATTGGACGCGCACAGGGCGACCTCCCCACCGCCTGCTTTCAGCGTGAGCATCAGGTTGGCAGTCTCGCTCGTCACGTGCAGGCACGCCGCCAGCCGCAGCCCTTTGAGCGGCTGGTCTTTCGTGAACCGCTGGCGGATCAGGGTGAGCACCGGCATCTCGCGCGCGGCCCAGTCCACCAGGTCCTGGCCCTGCGCGGCGAGGCTCGAATCCTTTACGTCGCTTCCCCGTGAGCTGACTTTCAAGTCTTTCTCCTAGTACGTGATCTCACTCACCAACCTGACATCTCTCAGTCGCTGCCGGCCGTCGAGGTAACCGAGCTCGATCAGCACCTGCACGCCGATGACGTCAGCGCCGAGCTTGCGCATCAGCCGCACGGCCGCCGAGGCGGTGCCGCCGGTCGCAAGAACATCATCCACGATCAGGACCTTCTCGCCCGGCTGCACCGCGTCGGAGTGCACCTCCAGCTGGTCGGTCCCGTACTCGAGGTCGTACGACTCCATCACCGTCATCCAGGGCAGCTTGCCCGTCTTGCGGATCGGCACGAAGCCCGCGTTCAGCTTGACCGCAATCGCCGCGCCGGGGATGAAACCGCGGGCCTCGATCGCGGCCACGAGGTCGGGCGGGTTGTTCGTCCAGGCCCTGGACATGAGCTCGACCACCTCGACAAATACCTTCTTGTCGCCAAGGAGCGGCGTGATGTCGCGAAAGATGATGCCCTTCTGCGGGTAGTCGGGCACGTCGCGGACGTACTTCTTCAGCTCCTCAGGAGAAGTCACGGATGACGACCCGGGCGAGAGATTCGGTAGCTCATAGGACCGACTGAAAGTATTGAAGAGTCTTGCGCAGCCCGTCTTCCAGCCCCACCTCGGGCTGCCAGGCGAGGATCTCGCGCGCCCGCTTGATGTCCGGCCGCCTCTGCTTCGGATCGTCGACTGGCAGCTCACCGTGATCGATCCCGCTCTTCGATCCGGCGAGCCGGATGATCGTTTCCGCAAGCTCGAGCATCGTCACTTCCTGGGGGTTGCCGAGATTGACCGGAAGCGAGTCGCCCTTGTCGAGGGCGGCCAGGACGCCACGCACCAGGTCGGAGACGTAGCAGATGCTTCGCGTCTGCATCCCGTCGCCATAGATCGTCAGTGGCTGGCCGCGGATAGCCTGGGCCATGAAGTTGGGGATCGCGCGGCCATCATGCACCTGCATGCGCGGGCCGTGCGTGTTGAAGATCCGGATGATGCGTGTGTCGACCTCGTGGGCGCGGTGATAGGCCATCGTGAAAGCCTCGGCGCATCGCTTCGCCTCGTCGTAGCAGCCGCGCGGGCCGACAGGGTTGACGTTACCCCAGTAGCTCTCGGGCTGGGGATGCACCAGCGGATCGCCGTAGACCTCTGACGTCGACGCAAGCAGGAAGGTCGCGTCCTTCGCCTTCGCCAGGCCGAGCATGTTCATCGTCCCGAGCGTGCCCACCTTGAGCGTGTGGATCGGGTTGGCGTCGTACTGCGGTGGCGATGCGGGCGACGCGAAGTGCAGCACGTAACGCACGTCGCCTCCTATGAAGGTCCCGTGATTGACGTCCGCCCGGCGCAGCTCGAAGTCGGGATTGCCCTGCAGGTGCTTGAGGTTGTCCGGCGCGCCCGTGATGAAGTTGTCCAGCGCCAGGACGCGAAGGCCGCGGTCGAGAAGCGCCTCGCAGAGGTGGGAGCCGATGAAGCCGGCCCCGCCCGAGACGACGGCCCGGGGTTTGGGGTTATTCGCGGCCAATGCCGCGGTAGGTGAAACCCAGGTCCCGCATCAGCGCGGGGTCGTAGATGTTGCGCCCGTCGATGATGATCGGCCGGCGCATCAGCTGCTTGATCCGCGCCATGTCGAGCTGGCGAAACTCGTTCCACTCGGTGACGAGGACGAGGGCGTCCGCCCCGGCAGCGACCTGGTATGCGTCATTGAGGTACTCGACGTCGGGCAAGAGCATCCTCGATCTCTCTACCGCCGCCGGATCGTAGCCGCGCACGTCTGCGCCTGCGGCCAGCAGCACCTTGGCGATGTCGAGGCTCGGCGCCTCGCGCATATCGTCGGTGTTGGGTTTGAACGACAGTCCGAGCAGGCCGATCGTTCGGCCCGGCAGCTCGTCGAGGCAGTCGCGCAATTTGTCGATCACAAGCATCCGCTGATCACGGTTGATGTCCATCACCGCGTGGAGGAGCTCCGGATGATAGGCAAAGCCTTCCGCAACGGCTGCCAGCGCGGCAACATCCTTCGGGAAGCACGAGCCTCCGTAGCCAATGCCTGCGTCGAGATAGAACGGGCCGATCCTTTTGTCGAGCCCCATCCCCTCCGCGACCAGCTTGGCGTCCGCGCCGACCCGCTCGCTGATCCGTGCGATCTCGTTGATGAATGAGATCCGGGTGGCCAGAAACGCGTTCGACGCGTACTTGACCATCTCCGCCGTGTAGATGTTGGGGGTGACCAGGACGGGTGCGCCCAGCGGTGCGTAGAGCCGCGCCACCTTCTCTGCCGCCGCGCGGTCGTGGCTTCCGACGACGACCCGGTCCGGGTGCATGAAGTCCTGGATCGCGGAACCCTCGCGCAAGAATTCAGGGTTGGAAACAACGGCTGCGGCGTGTCGCGTGTTGCGCTTCTGCAGCACCTTCGACACCATGTCGCCGGTCAGCGGGGGCACGGTCGATTTGTTGACCACGACGATGGGGCCGTCCATCGCGTCGGCGATCGCCCCCGCCGCAGCTTCGACGTATGAGAGATCTGCCTCGCCACCCTCGCCCTCGGGAGTGCTCACCGCGATGATCGCGTACTCGGCGCCAGGCACCGCATCCCTGTAAGAGGTCGTGAAGGTGAGCCGTCCAGCCTTGGTGTTGCGCTCGACGAGCTCGCCGAGCCCCGGCTCGTAGAACGGGACCCGGTTGCGCTTGAGGTCGGCGATCTTTTGCTCGGCGATGTCAACGACCATCACGTCGTTGCCGAGGTCGGCAAGGCACGCGGCCGTGGTCAGGCCGACATAGCCCGCTCCGATGACTGCGACCTTGCTCACGGCCCAAGGATTATCTCAGCCGTGAATGCAGGGATTCGTAGGCGGTGATGGTCTCCCTGGCCGTCTGGTCCCAGCTGAACTTCCGCGCCCTCTGCACGCCTGCGCGCTTCCAGCGATCCGGTTTGCGCACAATTTCGGCCACCGCGTTGCCAAGCGCCTCGGCGTCCCCGTCCGCGACCAGCATCCCCGCGTCGCCGACCAGCTCAGGGATGCTCGAGTTGTGGAACGCCACCACGGGGCAACCGCAGGCCATGGCCTCCAGGCATGGGAGGCCGAAGCCCTCGTAGCGGCTCGGGAACACCAGGCAGCTGGCCGCCGAGTACAGGTCGGCGAGCTCGTCATCGACGACCCGGCCGAGCTGGATGGCGCCCCACATGCTGGGCGGCGCCTGGCGGCCGGGAACGCCGGCGATCAGGAGCTTGAGGTCGGGATGGGCGAGCCGGGCCGTGGTCCAGGCGCGAAGCAGCGCGTGCGGATCCTTGCGGGCGTCGAGTGCGCCGACGAACAACAGGTACCGGCCCTCGATCTTCCATTTGTCCCTCACCCGCTCCGCCGCCCCATTCCTGGGCGTGAAGACCGGGTCTGCGGCCTCAGGGACGACGCGCATCCGCTGCGGCGAAACAACTCGCAGCCGGGTCGCGTCGCCCGCGGTCGCGTTGGACACCGCGATCACCAGGTCCGCCCGCTTCACGAGCCGGGGAAACAGTCGGTAGCGAAATCTCTCGCCACGCATGCGTGGTCCGCCCCAAGCCCACGGGATCAGGTCGTGCAGCGTCACCACCAGCGGGCACGGGCTGCGGCCGGGGAGGTGGAAATCGATCCCGTGGTAGACGTCGGGCTTGACGGACTGGATGTCGCTCGCCAGGGCGACGGCATCTTCGTAGGCGGCAAACTGGCCGTGGCTGCGGCGCCGGCATCCGGCGAGTCTGTACTGTCCGACTGGGAGTGCCGGCGCGTCGAACGCGACGTCGAGCAGCAGGGTCAGGTTCGAGTCGTAGCCCGCGCTGATCAGCCCCTTCAGCAGCCCGCGCGCGTAAGCGCCCACACCGCGGACCGCGCTCGGCCCCTGGAGCGGCCTCATGTCCAGCAGCACGGACGGGCGACCAGTGCCCTTCCGAGGGTGGTTCATGAGCACTTGGAATCATAATTTGGCCGCCATGAACGAAATCCCCACCAGCTCAGAGGACCCGCGATGCAGGGCGCGAAGGGGACCGCGGAGCGGCGCGCTGTGAGTTCGCGGGGACCCCTGGCAGACCTTGACCTCGTGATCGTGGGCGGCTGCGGGCACGTCGGCCTGCCGCTCGCCCTTGCTCTTGCGGAGTCCGGCTATCGCGTCGGGATCAACGACATCGACGACCAGAAGATCGACGAGGTCCGGACCGGGCACGTGCCGTTCAAAGAGGCGGGCGCGGAGCCATTGCTCGGCAAGCTGCTGCCGACCGGCCGCCTCGAGCTGTCGAGCGACCCCGCCATGCTGCGACGCACACGCACCGTGATCCTGGTCATCGGCACGCCGATCGACGAGTTCATGAACCCGTCGGTGCGGATCTTCGAGAGGGTCCTCGACGAGCTGACGCCGCACGTCCAGAACGGCACGCTCGTGATCCTTCGATCCACGGTCTTTCCGGGAACGAGCGAGACGGTGGAGCGCCGCCTGCGCGCCGCCGGCATCGAGGCCGACGTGGCGTTCTGTCCGGAACGCATCGCCGAAGGGCATGCGCTCGAAGAGCTGCGTACCTTGCCCCAGCTGGTGGGCGTCACCTCGGACGCGGCCTTCGCCAGGGCCCGCGAGCTGTTCGAGCGGATGGGCCCCGTGTCGATCATTCGGACCACGCCGCTCGAGGCCGAGCTGGCCAAGCTCCTGACCAACACCTGGCGCTACATGAAGTTCGCGATCGCCAACCAGTTCTTCCAGATCGTCAATCGATCGGGGCTCGACTACAACCGCGTGCTCAATGCGATCCGGCAGGACTACCCTCGAGCGGCCGACCTCCCAGGTCCTGGTTTTGCGGCTGGACCGTGTCTCCTGAAGGACACGATGCAGCTGTCCGCGTTCACACCGGACCACTTTCCGATGGGCCAGGCCGCCATGCAGATCAACGAAGGCCTGCCTGGTTACATAGTCGACACCCTCAACTCGCGCCGGCCGCTGCTCGGCAGGACTTTCGGGATCCTCGGCATGGCGTTCAAGGGCGAATCGGATGACGCGCGGGCGTCGCTCAGCTACAAGCTCCGCAAGCTCGCTCAGTTCAAGGGCGCGAAGGTGATCTGCACCGACCCGTACGTCTCCGATCCTAGCTTTGAGCCGCTCGGCAAGGTGCTGCGCGAGTCGGACGTGCTCGTGGTCGGGGCCCCGCACCGCGCGTACCGCGAGCTCGAGCTCGACGGCCGCGAGGTCGTGGACATCTGGGGCATCACCGGACCGATCCGTTTATGAGAGGGAACGCGGGGTTCCCTCTCACCGCGCCTTACGGCGCTGCTCTCCCTTTCGTGTAACACAACGCATGAAAGTCCTCGTCACCGGCGCGTCCGGCTTCATCTGCGGGTACCTCGTCGCTGATCTGCTCAACGCCGGCCACGAGGTGGTGGGCGTCGACAACTTCAGCAAGTACGGCCCGGTCAGACGGAGCTTCGACACGGACCCGCGCTACCGCCTGGTTGAAGGCGATGCCAAGGACGCCGAGCTGCTGACCGAGCTGGCGGCCGGCTGCGACCAGGTGGTCGCCGGCGCCGCGATGATCGGCGGCATCTCGTACTTCCACGAGTTCGCGTACGACCTCCTGGCGGAAAACGAGCGGATCTGCGCGGCGACGTTCGATGCGGCGCTCACCGCGTTTCGTCTCGGGCGTATGCAGAAGATCACGGTGCTGTCGAGCAGCATGGTCTTCGAGTCGACCGCCGTCTTTCCGACGCCCGAAGGCGCGCAGCTCACCAGCCCCCCGCCGCGGTCGACGTATGGCTTCCAGAAGCTCGCCACCGAATACTTCGCCCGCGGCGCGCACGAACAGTACGGCCTGCCTTACACCATCGTCCGGCCCTTCAACTGCGTCGGGATCGGGGAGCGCCGCGCCCTCCGCGACCACGACGTGATGAGCGGGAACGTCAAGCTGGCCATGAGTCACGTCGTGCCCGACCTGGTGCAGAAGGTGCTCAAGGGACAGGATCCCCTGCACATCCTTGGCGATGGGAACCAGGTGAGGCACTACACGTACGGAGGCGACCTCGCGCGCGGAATCCGGCTGGCGATGGAGTCTGAGCGCGCACTCAACGAGGACTTCAACCTGTCGACGGCGCGTTCGACCACGGTGAGTGACCTGGCCGGGCTCATCTGGCGGAAAATCCACGGACCGGACAGGCCGTTTCGGTTCGTCTCCGACGAGCCTTACGAGCACGACGTGCAGATGCGCGTGCCCGACGTGACCAAGGCGCGCGACGTGCTCGGATTCGAGGCGACGACCTCCCTGGAAGACGTGCTTGACGAGGTGATCCCGTGGATCCGCGACGAGATCGCCGCACGTCGCATTTGAGCGACCAGACGCCCGCGCTGAGCGTCGTGATCCCCGTCTACAACGAGGGCGAGAACGTCGTGGCGACGCTGCGCGGCGTGGTCGAGAAGACCCAGACCCGTCCCCTCGAAGTGCTGGTGGTGCACGACTTCGATGAAGACACGACCGTGCCCGTGGTGAAGCGCATGCAGGCCGAGATGCCTGAGCTCCGACTGCACAGGAACACGCTCGGCCGCGGCGCCCTCAACGCGATGAAGTCCGGCCTGCGGGCCGCCCGGGCGCCGTACGTGCTGATCACGATGGGTGACGGCTCGGACGATCCCGCCGACATCGACCCGATGTACCGGTTGGCGCGAGCCGGTGCCGATGTCGTGGCCGGATCCCGCTACATCCGAGGCGGCCGCCAGGTCGGCGGGCCGCTGCTCAAGCGCACCATGTCCAGAACCGCGGGCCTCTCGCTCCACTGGCTCGGAGGTCTGCCCGTCCACGACGCGACGAGCAACTTCCGGCTTTACTCCAAGCGTCTCTTGAACCAGGTCACGATCGAGTCACGCGGGGGGTTCGAGCTCGGACTCGAGCTGACCGTCAAGGCGTACCGGCTTGGGCTGCAGGTCGCCGAAGTGCCGACGACCTGGCGCGACCGCACCGCGGGGCAGAGCCGGTTTCGGATGTGGGAGTGGCTGCCGCGCTATCTCCACTGGTACTGGCGCGGAATGGCGGGAAGATTTGCCGGTAACCGATAACATGACCTGGCGACATGCATCGCTCGAGGGGTCGGCGGCCCGCTGACGTTTTTCGAGCGATCACGCGCTCGGCGACCGCCGCCGCGGCGGCGTTGGTGCTTCTGGCGCCACCCGCGGCCGCCGCGTCCCCTTCGCCTTCCCCGATCCTTGAATCGGTCCTGGTGTCTCCGCCTGCGTCCGACTTCGTGACGTTCAACCAGTACTTCACGGCGGTGCAGGGCGACTTCGACCTGCTTCAGTACATCGTCTTTCTCGGCTGGAACAACCCGTCGACAACCGAGAGCACGCTCCATCGGGATGGATTCGTCTCCGGGTTCGGGCACAGCTGGGTGCAGCCTGGCACCACACACATCCTGCTCGAGCTGGTGGTGGCGTTCAGCGGCGGAGCTGGCGCCAAGAGCTGGCTGCACTCGGTCAAAGACATGGACCAGAACCGCCAGTACTTCAGGCACGACATCTCCGTCAGCGGCATCGACCAGATCTACGCCGCCCACTACGTCGACCCGGGAACGCCGGCCTACGCCGACATCCTTACGTTTGTGAAAGGCAACGACTACTTCGAGGTCGCGATCCTCTCCCCCTCCGACGACCTGGCGGATTCCGGTGCGACTCAGACCAGGCGCCAGTACGACTTCGCGCCGGCCAGCACGATCCCGCCCGCGCAGTGGCCGGAGAACGGCGCGACGGCCAAGCACGACCTCGTCTACTTCCTGTTCGTGGTGGCACCGAACGCCCTCCTCCTCGTCTTGCTGGTCGGCCTCGTCCTGCTCACCGTAGGACTGATCCGCCGTCGGAATCGCGGCAGGGCACCGGCCTATGCAGTCATTCCGGGCGAGGTCCAGCTGTCAGCCGACGGCTACTACTGGTGGGACGGCTCGGCATGGAAGGACGCGTCACAGGAGCCGCCGCCTTCGGCCCTGCGGTCCGCGGATGGCTACTACTGGTGGGACGGAGGCAAGTGGCGGCCGGTTCCGGAGCCGCCGGTTCCGGAGCCGCCGGTCAACTGACCAGCGGTCGGTAATTGCGCTTGTAGTACTCCCAGTACTCGCCTGATTTCAGAGGGCGCCACCATTCGGGATGGTCCTGGTACCAGCGGACCGTCTTCTCCAGGCCTTCGGCAAAGGTGACCTGCGGCTCCCAGCCCAGCCTGGTGATGCGTGAGATGTCGAGCGCGTATCGGTAGTCGTGGCCCGGCCGGTCGGCGACGAACTCGATAAGGCTTCGCGGCTTGCCCATGATGTCGAGCACCGCTTCGGCGACCTCGAGCCCGGTTGTCTCGGCGCCGGAGCCGATGTTGTAGACGCCGCCCACGGGCGCCTCGTGCAGAACCTGGTCGATGGCGCGGCAGTGGTCCTCGACGTACAGGTAGTCCCGGACCGCAGACCCGTCTTTGTACAGCGGCAGCGGCATGTGGTCGATCGCGTTGGTGATGAGCACCGGAACGAGCTTTTCCGGGTACTGGTACGGTCCGTAGTTGTTCGATCCACGAGTGACCAGGAGCGGCAAGCCGAAGCTCTCGGCGTATGCATGCGCGATGTGCTCTCCGCCCGCCTTGCTCGCCGAGTAAGGGCTCCTCGGCCGAAATGCGTCGCCCTCGGCCGAACGACCCTCGTGAACGTCACCGTATACCTCATCAGTGCTGACGAGGAGGAACACCTCGTGCGCGTGACGGCGCGCCGCCTCGCAGAGCAAGGCGGTCCCGCGGACGTCGGTCTCGATGAACGCAAAGGGGTCCAGGAGCGAGCGGTCGACATGGGTCTCGGCGGCGAAGTTGACGATGGCGTCGACCTGGGAGGCAAGCGAGTTGACCAGCTTTTCCTCGCAGATGTCTCCGTGCACGAAGCGATAACCTGGCCGGCCTTCGAACTCGACCAGGTTGGCCAGGTTCCCCGCGTAGGTGAGCTTGTCGAGCACAGTGATCTCGACCTCGGGCCGCGTCCGGCGGAGGTGGCGGACGAAGTTCGAGCCGATGAAGCCGGCGGCTCCCGCGACCAGGATCCGCTTCAGGGATCGGCTCATTTGATGGGCGGGCCGGCGGTCCAGTCGTAGCCGATCGTCGGGTCGTCGTGCGGGATGCGGCCCTCGTCGTCGGGTGCGTACACGCTGGACGTGATGTAGAGGACGTGGGACAGCTCGAGCGCCCGGCATCCGTGGGCCACGCCAGGCGGGATCTTCAAGCAGCAGGGCTTGCCGTCGCCCATCAGGAACTCCATCAGCTGTCCTTTCGTCGGCGAGTCGTCCCGCGTGTCGTACAGCGCAACTTTGAGCGCACCGATCACGTACCACCAGTCTGTCTGGCGCTGGTGGATATGCCATGCCTTGGCCGTGCCGGGATACATCAGGGAGTGGCTCCACTGGCCGAAATGGTCGAAGAACTCATCGCTCTCGCGGATCACCTCGCGAAAGAAGCCGCGTTCGTCGGCATGGGTGACGAGCTCCTTCAAGACGACGCCCTCGATGCTCATCAGTCTTTGTTGGCGCCGTGCGCCCGCACGAAATCATGCACGGCGTAGTAGGCCTGGATCGACTCGCCGGCATCACCCCAGAAGCCGTCGACGACGTCGTACTCCATCAGGTCGCGCTCGAGGTACCAGTTGTTGACGTCGGTGATCTCGAGCTCGCCGCGGCCCGATGGCTTCAGCTCAGGCAGCACCTTCCATACCGTCTCGTCATAGAAGTAGACGCCCGTCACAGCAAACTCGCTCGGCGGGTCGGCGGGCTTTTCAAGGATTCGCTCGATCCTACGGTTGCCGTCGAACTGCGCCACGCCCAGATGGCGCAGATGCTCCGGATCGCTTTCCTGGGAGAGGACGACGCGCGCCCCTTGCTTCTGCCGGCGAAAGGCTTCGACGCACGGGCGGATCGATCGCTCGAAGACGTTGTCGGCCAGCAGGACGACGCACCGGTCGCCGGCCACGAACTTCTCGGCCAGTCCGAGCGCTTCCGCGATCCCGCCGGCCTTGTCCTGGTAGGCATAGAACAGCCGGTCGATCCCGAATTCGTTTCCGTTGCCGAGGAGGCGCAAGAACTCGCCGGCGTGCGTGCCGCCGGTGACGAGCATGATCTCGCCCACTCCGGCCCCGACCAGGGCCTCGATCGCGTAGTTGATCATCGGCCGGTCGTAGATCGGCAGCAGGTGTTTGTTGGTGATGCGGGTGAGCGGGTGCAGGCGGCTCCCGGTGCCGCCGGCCAGAATCACGCCCTTCATTGGGCGGATTCTATAGACGCCTACCGGGGTCGATATGCCGAGACGGTACGGAGCGGTCATGTCGTGAGGGCCTGGCCGGCCCACGGACGTCGGTGCCCGTGTCAAAAAGCCGCTCTGTGTTCGTAGGCCACAAGCTCTTGTGGCAGACTGGCCGCTGCACAGCAAATGGCGAGACCCGACAACTGGCCGCGCACCATCCTGCACGTCGACCTAGACGCGTTCTACACGTCGGTCCACCAGCGCGACGACCCGAAGCTGCGAGGCATCCCTGTGGCGGTGGCCGGGCGCTCGCGGCGCGCGGTCGTCATGGGCGCGTCTTACGAGGCTCGTGCCTACGGTGTGCGCTCGGCCATGCCCCTGCATGAGGCCACGCAGCTGTGCCCTCAGCTCACCGTCGTCGCACCGGACGGCGCGCGCTATCGCGAGGCGAGCCGCGCCGTCCATCAGATCTTCCGCCGCTTCACGTCGCCGGAGCTGGTCGAAGGCGTCGCCCTCGACGAGGCGTACCTCGACGTCACCGCGCGGACGCGCCACGGGACCTCCACCGCCGACGACGTCGCGCGGCGGATCAAGTTCCAGGTCCACACCGAGGTCGGCCTGACGGCTTCGGTCGGCGCGGCGACCTCAAAGCTCGTCGCCAAGGTGGCGAGCGGGACACGCAAGCCTGACGGGCTCGTCCTCGTGCCGCCCGGGACCGAGGCGGACTTTCTGGCACCACTGCCCGTCGGCGTCATTCCGGGCCTGGGCCCGAAGACCGAGGAACGTCTGCGCGCGATGGGTCTCCGCACCGTCGGTGCGCTGGCCGCGTACGAGACTCCGCGCCTCGTCCAGGCCCTGGGCACGAACGGCGCGGTGCTCCAGCGACTGGCGCAGGGCCGAGACCGCACGCCCGTGGACGGCAGCCGGCCGGCCAAGACCATCTCCGCCGAGACGACATTCGAGACTGACGTCAGCGACCGCGGCCGGCTCGAGGACGCGCTTCGCGACCTCACCGACCGGGTGACCGAACGGCTCAAGACCGACGGGGTCCGCGCGCGGACGGTCTACGTGAAGCTGAAGCTGCCTGACTTCAGGCTTGTGAGCCGCCAGGTGAGCCGGACGAGCCCGACCGACGATGTCGAGACGATCTTCCGCGCCGCCCGCTCCGCGCTCGAGAAGTCGCACGTGGAGGCGCGACCGGTGCGGCTGATTGGGGTGGGCCTGTCCGGCCTCGAGCACCCGGACTCTGATTCGCAGCAGCAGCTGAACCTCTTCGACTAGGCGGCGTCCGGTCGATCACCGGCCGGGGCAGGGCCGCCAGGACTTCGCCGACAGTCGTCCAACCGAGGCTCGCCTGCGCTCGTGCGATCAGGGCGCGAAAGACCATCGCTGTAGCGCGGGCGTCGTCCAGCGCGGCATGGGCGGGCGTGACGTCGAGGCCGAGCTCGTCCACCAGCCGCGCGAGCCCCGGCGTCTGTCCCTTGGGAAGGTCGAGCACCAGCCGCGCAAGCGCGGTGGTGTCGATGATCGGATGCTCGAGCGGACTCTCCAGGCCCCGGCCCACCAGCCAGGTGTCAAAGGCGTCGTGGCTGTGCTCGACCAGCACCGCACCCTGCGCGAACCGTAAAAACCCGCGACGCGCATCCTTGAACTCGGGCGCGCCGATGAGCATCGACCTGTCGATGTGGTGGCGCTTGCGAGCGTACGGGTTGATCGGCGCGCGACAGTCGACCAGCGTGTCGAAGAACGAAAGAGTGCGGTCGAGCCGGAAGCGCTCGGCGCCGATCTCGAGCACCAGGAACGGCGCGTTCCCAGTGGTCTCCACGTCGAGGGCAACAAACTGCGCCTCGTCGAGCGGCGTCTTCCCGCTGACCTCCGGGGCGTCGACTGCGATCTCCTCCCAGGGCACTAGCTCGCCGGCTCCGCGCGGCTTGAGGTAGAGCGGCTTTTTCCCCACGAAATCTGAGGCTACGCCTTGATTTCGCGGGGGGCCCTTATAAGGCTTCATCAGCGCGCCAGGGCCAGGGCACGCCGCGCCCAGGCGATCTCCTCGCCGTTCAGCGCGCGCAGAAGCAGCACGGCTGCCGCGTAGACGACGACGCCGATCGCGATCGGGAGGGCGACCCACAATCCTTCGACATTGGAGATCGGGGCGATCGCGGCTCCCATGACAAGGCCCGCCAGAACGACTCGTGCGCTGAGTGAGATGACCGGAACGCGCCCGACGTAGCGGGCAGTCAGGATCCAGCCCGCGATGCCAAGCACGACTTCGGTCAGCACGGTCGCCCAGCTCGCGCCGATGTAGCCGAAAAACGGAATCAGCGTGAGGTTCAGCGCCACGTTGGCGACGAGGCTCCAGCCCGCCGCCCATGTGAAGGACGACTGGCGGTCAGAGGCGTTGAGGGCCCCGATGAAGGTGTTGTTGACGAACGCAAAGCCAAGTGCCAGGGCCAGTATCCGCAGTGCCGGCGCCGAATGCACGTAGTCGTGGCCGAGCAGGAGCGGCGTGAGCGAGTCAGCCAGGACGAAGATGCCGATGCTCATGGGCCAGCCCATCAAGAGCAGCGCCTTGTAAAAACGGCTGATGGCGTCGAGCATCTCCTTCGGCCGCTCGCGGTGATAGACGGAGAGAACAGGAAACACCACTGACAGGAACGTGATCGGGACGAACAGCAGGGATTCGATCGGCTTGTACGCGGCGCCGTAAAGACCGGCGTCGGTGGGCGAGCGGAGCACATAGATCAGCGGCTGGTCGATCCGGAAGTAAAGGATCGTGAGGACGAACGTCAGCGCGAAGGGAAGGCCTTTCCAGAACCATTCGCGCAGGAAGGGCGTCTCAAACCTCCATCCGATGATGGCGATCCGCTTGACGGCCAGCACGATGGTGAAGTAGACGCAGCTGAATGCGTACTGCGCCGCGTACGCCCACACGTAGTAAGCCACGCCCTGGTGCGAGGTCCCGCCATACAGGATGAGCGCGAGCAGGATGGCGCTCTCGAGAATTACCCCGATCGCTTCGTAGCCGAGCTGCTGCACCGCGTAAAGGCCGTTTCGCAACAGCGTCGAATACGAGGTGAGGACCATGAGGATGAAGCCCGGGACGAGCAGGTTGCCGAGGCCGAGAGGGATCACGAGCGCAACCAGAAGCACAAGGCTCACGGCGGACATCACGAGCCGCAGCGACATCACGTTGCGCAGGTAGCGCTGGATCTGGCTGTGGTCGCGCGCGCCCTCGCGGACGAAAAGAACGTTGAAGCCGAGGTCCAGAACCACGCTGATGATCGCGGTCAGGTTGACGAGCACGGTGAAGGACCCGTAGCTCGTAGGACCCAGCCGCCGGATCATGTAGAGCACGGTCACCAGCGCGATCAGGCGCGCGATGACCTTGGCTGTGAGCACGATGATCGTGTTGCGGAGGGCTCGCGAGCCGAGCCCCAGGCTCGAGACCGGTTGTTCTAGTGGTGAGTCGTGATCTGGCAACTGCCTGAATCGTAAATGTTGGCTTGGCTACACTCGTGCGACTGTGGCGGACCGGGTTCGAATTCTCAGTGGCATGCGCCCGACCGGCCGCTTTCACCTCGGCAACTACCTCGGCGCGGCGAAAAACTGGGTCGAGCTCCAGCACCAGTACGAGTGCTTTTACTTCGTCGCCGACTACCACGCGCTTACGACTGAGCCGGACGGCCACAAAGCAGAGGACAAAGTCTTCGACCTCACCGCCGACCTTCTCGCTGTGGGAATCGATCCCAGACGCAGCGTCCTCTACCTGCAGTCGAAGGTGCCCGATACGGCCGAGCTGTCGCTCCTGTTGTCAATGGTCACGCCGCTCAGCTGGGTACTCCGTACGCCGACATTCAAGGAGATGGCCAAAAAGCATCCCGACAACGTCAACCTGGGTCTTCTTTCCTATCCGGTCCTCCAGGGCGCCGACATCCTGATCGTCAAAGGCGGAGGCGTGCCCGTCGGCAAGGACCAGCTCGCCCACCTGGAGCTGATTCGCGAAGTGGCGCGGAAGTTCAATCGGACGTACGCGCCGGTATTCCCCGAGCCTCGCGCGCTTCTGACCGAAACGCCGCTGGTCAAGGGCACCGACGGCAAGCAGCGCATGTCTAAGACCGTGGGCAACATCGTCGGCGTCACGGACGACCCTGACGTCATCCGCAAGCAGGTGCACAGCATGGTCACCGATACCAAGCGCATCTACCGCTCGCAGCCAGGCCATCCGCGGTCCTGCAACGTCTGCGCCTTCTACAAGTTCTTCTTCGACGATTGGGAGCACTACTGGGATCTCTGCCGGAAGGCGCAGATCGGGTGCAACGACAAGAAGAAGCTGCTCGCGGAGCGGATCATCGAGAGGTTCGGACCGTTTCGTGAGAGGCGCGCCGAGTTGAGCCCGGAGCAGGTCACCGCGATCCTCGACGAGGGAAGCGTCCGGGCGCGCGACATCGCTCGGAAGACGCTGGTCGAGGTACGCGAGGCGGTCGGCCTGCCGTCTTACCTGGATCGTTAAGATTTGAGCCGGATGGCAGAGGCTGCGGCCCCCAGGAGAGTCACCCGCCGAACGTTTTTGGCCTGGTGGATGGCGGCCCTCTTGACCGCAACCGTGGTGACCGGGCTGGCGCCGATCCTCGTCTACTTCTGGCCGGCGCCTCCCAAGGGCCAGAAGAAGGGTTCCATCACGGTCTCGATGGAGAAGTCGCTCGGCCAGCTCGAGGAGGGCACCGCGACGCCTATCCTCGCCCCCACCACCCCCAACTCCGCCTTCATCATGGCCGACGGGGGTGGCGACAACGCTCCTGGTGACCTGGCCTTCGGTGCGTTCGTGATCAAGAACCAGGGCAAGGTGGAGGTCTTCGCGCAGAACTGCTCCCACCTCGGCTGCTCGGTGGCCTTCAACAAGGACGCGAAGACGTTCGACTGTCCGTGTCACGGCTCACGTTTCAACCTGGACGGATCGGTGCATCACGGCCCGGCGTCCGTCCCCCTCTCGCACCTGACCTGGAAGCAGGGCGGCAAACCGAACGAGATCCAGGTCGACGGGATCATCCTGGGCTTCTGATGGCGATTCCACACCCGCGCGACATCCAGGTGGCGGTGGTCGATTGGCTCGACGCGCGCTACCCGTTCACCAAGGCGGTCGACGAAGCCCTCTACCAGCGGGTGCCAAACTTCGCCAACGCTTTCTACTACTGCTTCGGCGGGATGGTGTTCATCCTCATCGTCTTTCTGCTCCTGACCGGAGTGCTGCTCGCGCTGTACTACGTCCCCGACGCGAGCGGCAATCCGGCTCCCGCCTACGCCAGCGTGAACTTCATCCAGAACACCGTCTACCTCGGCTGGCTGGTCCGCGGCGTGCACTTCTGGAGCGCAAACCTGCTGATCATCATGGTTCTGCTCCACATGGCTCGCGTCTACTGGACCGGGTCGTATCGGGCGCCGCGCGAGCTGAACTGGATCGTCGGCGTGCTCATGCTGTTCATCATCCTGGCGCTGGCGCTGACGGGTTACCTCCTACCGTGGGACACCAAGGCGTACTTCGCGACCGAGGTGACGATCAAGATCACCGCCGGGGTCCCCATACCTCCGGTGGCGGCGCTCATCAAGGAGCTGCTCCAGGGCGGCCCGGTCGTCGGACCTCCGACCCTGCAGCGCTTCTTCACATTGCACGTCTTCGTGCTGCCGGCCCTCATCGTGTTGTTGATGTACGTGCACTTCCGCTTCATCCGGGCGCACGGCATCTCGGAGCCGCTATGAGTGACCATGACGTGACGCAACAGGGACCCGGCGCGGCGGTCGCGGCGCCGAAGGAAGTCGAGATCATCCAGCTGGACGGCCACGGCGGCCACACGCTCGAGCCGGAGTGGAAGCGGTTGCCTGTGGGGCCGGACCACATCCTCTATCCCGTGGTGGTCGGTCTGGCGCTGTTCCCGATCCTGATGGGGGACGCGGGCCACCACCTGGCGGACGACATGCCGGACGAGGACACGCACCCGTTCTTCCCGGACCACTTCTGGCCCTACCCGATCATCGCGGTCGTGATGCTGGTCGCGGTCGGCCTGCTGTCCGCGATCGTTCAGAAGAACCTGCAGCTGGAGGCTTCGGCCGACCCGAGGGCAGTCACCATCCCGCGGCCGGACTGGTACTTCCTTTTCCTGTTTCAGTTCCTGAAGCTGGGCAACGAGTTCGTCTTCTCGATCGGCATCGGAACGGTCGCGATCATCCTGCTGCTGATCTTTCCGTTCCTCGACACCGCCATCGGTCCCCGGGTGGGGCGACGCCTGGGCTGGACGACGTGGCCGGTCCCCGGCCGCAACATCATCACGGGCACCGCGTTCGTGCTCGCCCTGCTCTCCATCGCGCTCCTTGAGCTCTGGGCGCTCGCTGGTCCTGGGTTCTGCCTGCCGTGGTTCGTGAACTCGCCCGTTTGCGGGGCGTAGCAGAGCGCCGAACGGGCTAGGTCCGCGAGTCGTACAGCTGCTTGGTCAGCTCCAGCTGGGCCAGGTGCTCGCGGGCGTGGCCGTAGTTCGAGACCAACCACTCGATCCCAGGCTTCGGCGGCCGGTCTCCCCGGGGTCGCATCTCGGTGAGGTCGGCGGCCGTCAACGCGGCGATCTGCTTCTCCAGCTCCCGGTCCGCCCGGTCCAGCAGTGCGAGAAGGTCGGCGGCCTCGAGCTCGACCTTGAACTCCGATTCGCGGTCCCGGTCGGACTCGATCAATCGCAAGGCGCGGATCATCTCCCGCTCCGAGCCAAGCGTGTGGGCCACCAGCACTGCAATCGAGTTGGCCTTAGGCAGCGGACGCCAGTTGAGCGTCCCGTGGTCGAGGCCCCGCACCTGCTCGCGGAGCTTGTCGTGGATCTCGCGGTAGAGGGCGCCGATCGTGTTTGCGATCGTTTGCGCGCCGGCTTCGTCCATTCGGCCTAGACCTTTTCAGTCACGCGGTATTCGAGGTAGCGCCCCAACAGTAATCGCGTGTGGGCTTCGAGGGCGGGCAGGACACTCAGGACGAGGCCGACCATGGGGTAGAGGAGATACTCGAGGTACACCGCGCCTCTCCTCCAAGCCGGCCAGGCGGCCGGCTTGGGCGGCAGCATCCTGATCTCGACGTATAGGAAGAACACCACGGTCGAAAGCGTGACGCCAAGGAGAAGGCCCGAAACGCTCCACAGCGTCTGCCCCAGGTCGGTCAGCGAAAAGTCGGTGCTGACCCAGATCGGGACCGACGCGCCGAACAGAAGAAGCACCGGCAGGAAGATCCAGTTGAGGTGGTTCAGGAAGAGGTTCATGAACCGTCGCGTGCGCAGCCAGAAAGGGATCTCAGGATGCTTGAAGAACCGGGCGAGGACGTACGGCACGTCGGTGATTCCCCACGCCCACCGCTTGATCTGGTTGTACTGACTCACATGCGTCGCGGCGTAGTCCCGCGCCTGGGGTGAGTCGCCGTAGATCGGCAGCCAGACGGACTTGACCGCGAACTTCTTGCCGAAGGTGAAGAACGCCTTCCAGTAGAAACGCGAATCCTCCGGGATCACGTCCTTGTCCCAGTAGCCGACCTTGTGCACGAAGTCGAGGCTGCACGTGTAGCTCGAGAACGCGACGAGGCGGTGCGGCTGGGAATGGAGAAACATCTGCCATTGGGACGTGCTCGCGGACATGATGCGTACGGCCAGCGGTACGTCCCAGATGTTGTTGTGGAACAGCGGGACGGGCTGCCAAATCCGGTAGTCGCGGAGTGGCTCGCGGGCGTGGTGCCAGCTGATCCAGGCGAAGTACTGGGGATGGACCCGGTAGTCGGAGTCAAGGTCGGTGATGAGGACCTTGCTCAGGTCGAAGCCCTCCTCGGTGAGGACTCTGACCATCCAGCGGCCGCCCCAGTTCATGGCCGCCGACTTGCCGGCGACTATGCCCGGCTCGAGGGGATCCTTGATGTGGTACAGGCCGCGCAGCCTGCCGCCGAACTTCTCCTTGAGCCTGGCCACGTTCTCCCAGCCCGGCTTGTCGGTCTCCCGGGTGATGATGCCGACCAGCTTCAGGTCGTCGGGATAGTTGGCGTCGACGATGGCCTGCACCGTCCGCTCGAGCACGTGGTACGGCTCGGTGTAGGTCGGGATGACACAGAGGTGGTAGAAGCCGAGCGGGTCGGCGGCCGTGTCCGGGGCCTTCTCGCGGCTCCGGGCAAGCCAGTCCATGCTCATGTCGCGGCGCATCTTGGTCAGCGTCCCGTACACACCGGTCACCACGCCGACCGCGCGGAGGACCCAGTAGGCGTCGAAGATCAGCACGGCGACCGCGACCACGAGCGCGCCGGTGGAGTGAAAGATGATCGGGATCCACGCCGGGGCCAGCAGCATGATCCACGTGACCAGGCCGGGCGAGGCCTCGAACAGGCGAGCGCCGAACTGGCGCAGCGCTTGCTCCCAGACAGGCGCCGGCGGCGGGGCTTCGATGACTGCCACGGCTCGATTATGGCCTCGGAATAGGAAACGGACCGGGCGCCTTGTATTAGGCGTGAAGAACGTTCAGCACTTCGACGGACCGACTTTTGATACCGACGTCCTGCAGGCCGGCGAGCCTGTGGTCGTCGACTTTTACGCCGACTGGTGCCACCCCTGCCACATGATGGCGCCGCTCGTGGAGCAGCTTGCGGGCGAGTACGCCGGCAAGGTCAAGATCGGCAAACTGGATGTCGAGGCGAACCAGGAGTTAGCGATCCGGTACGGCGTCATGGGCATCCCGACCCTGGGCCTTTTCAAGGGCGGAAAGATGGTCGACCGGTTGGTCGGCTATCCGGGCGGGGCGGCTCCGGTCCGAGCCTGGATCGAGAAGGGCGCCGACGTCGCTCAGGCCAAGAGCGGCGACGCCGCGGCGGTAACGAACTAGAGCCGAACGGCTTTTGGGCGGCTGGGTGATTCGCCGCGAGTGCCGGCGGACGCGGGATTGAAGAAGCTCGGAATGCCGCGAGTGCCGGCAGACGCGGCATTCCACCTTAGCGTCTCACTGGCGGCCGGGTTCACGCCGGCCGCAACTATGCCTGTAGGGCTGCCAGGCGTCGCCTGTGGAAGGTCTTCAGTTAAGTCCCAACCGTATACCGGAGGGTCAGCAGGCCGGCCGGCGAAGCCGGCCCGCCGATGACCGGAACCATTTGGGTGCCCGCTCATACCCTTAATGTCCCCACATTGCGCGCTCGGCGTGCTGGACGGTTTCCGGGCCGTGCTCGCCCGTGCGGATCCGGACCGCATCCTCGACCCCGATGACAAAGATCTTCCCGTCGCCCACCACGCCGTTCTCGGTGCGCGCGGCGACCGCGAGCTTGTCGACCACCGTCCCCACAATCTCGGACCTCATCACCGCTTCGATCTTGAGTCGCGGTCGGAGGGAGATGTGCACGGCCCTCCCGCGATAGGTCTCCGTGTAGCCACCCTGCGCGCCGCAACCCTTTACCTCGGTCACGGTCACACCCGACACGCCGCATTCGTCCAGCACGTCCTGGACCTCCTGCAGGCGCTCGTGCCGAATGATCGCCACGACCATCTTCATGGCCAGTCCGCTTCCGTTTGCCGTCATGCCGGCGACACCTCCTTCTTGGCCGTCGGCACGTGTTCGGTCGAGGGGTGCGGGTTGACAGTCGGCGTGTCCGGCTGGCGGTAGACGCCACCCGGGACCGGCATGAACGACTCTGGGTAACCCCACATGCCGTGCTCGCTGATGTCCAAACCCTCCATCTCCTCGCCCGCGGAGACGCGCAGGCCGACGGTCTTCTTGATGACCCAGAACAGACCGTAGCTCAGCGCGAACACGGTGACGAACGAAGCGGTGACGGCGATTGCCTGGGCGCCCAGCTGGTGGAAGCTCCCGGTGTAGAAGAGACCGCCCTCACCCACGCCGTTGAACTTCGCCAGCGCCGGGACGGTGAACAGTCCGCAGCTCAGAGTGCCCCAGATCCCGGCGAGGCCGTGCGCCGGCAGGGCGCCCACCGGATCGTCGAGGTACCGGTCGATGAGAAGCACACCGACCACGACGATCACGCCGGCGACCGCGCCGATGACGATCGCGGCCCATGGCTCGACGTAACCCGATGGCGCGGTAATGGCGACCAGTGCCGCGATCGCCCCGTTGCCGATCATGCCGACATCCATCGTCTTCGTGATCAGGTAGATGGTGGCAAGCGCCGCAACCGCGCCGCCGGCCGCCGCCAGATTGGTCACGACCACGATGTCCGCAAAGTGGAGGTTGGTCGCGTTGAGGGTCGAGCCGGGGTTGAAGCCGAACCATCCGAACCACAGGATCAGCACGCCGAGCTGAGCCAGCGGCATGTTGTGGCCGGGTATTGCGTTTACGCGACCCCGCTCGTACTTGCCGATTCGCGCTCCGAGAAGCAGAAGCCCGGCAAAGCCCGCGGTCGCGCCGGTCAGGTGGACGACGGTGGATCCCGCGAAGTCCTGCGCCCCCAGGGTTGCCATCAGGTAGCCGCCGCCGAAGAGCTGGTGGCTGATGAGCGGATAGATGAAGGCCGCGAACGGCACGCCAAACAGGATGTAGACGATGAACTTGGTCCGCTCGAGCATCGTGCCCCAAACGATCGCGAGGGACACCGCGCAGAAGACGAACTCGAAGAACCACTTGGCAGCGGCCGGCGCCGTGCTGGCGGCGATGGCCGGGAGACTGAGCTGTGATCCGGGGCTGAAGGTCGGGAAGAAGCCGCTGCCGCCGATCACGGCGAAGATGCCGCCGGCGCCGAACGCGAATCCAAATCCCACGGCCCAGTACGCGATGGAGCTCACGCTCAGGTTGGTGATGACCTTGGCCACCACCGTGCCGACGTTCTTCATGCGGCTGAAGCCAACTTCGAGCATCGCGAAGCCCGCCTGCATGAAGAGGACGAAACAGCCGGCGACGATTACCCAAACCGTGTCGGCGGCGACGGCTGCTGCGGAGGTCGCGGTGGTGTCGTCGGCCAGAGCTGTAACTGGGGCCAGGGCGGCCAGCGCGGCACCAAGACCCGACAGGAGGAGCAAGCGGCGTCGGCGAAATAGCGCGTTCATGAGCTCCACGAGTACAGGCAAGGACGTCACCTCCGGGTTGATGAGGCCAGCCTATGGGCGCCCGGCCGTCGGCAAAAACGTGTGGCATAAACGAATTGGCCGGTCCGAGCCTCGTACCGATCGCACGAGAAAGCCCGGCTTGTGGACGGGACCTTTTTGTAACAAGCGCACAGAAAAGCAACGTGCCGGTTCGTGAGGGTCTTACCTGATCTCTGGCCAACCCCTTCCTTACGATGACCCTGGGGCCCGCATCAAAATCCTGGTTTTTCGTGGAGGGTGTTCATGGCAGTAGTGACAAAGTCGGTCAGCAAGACCAGCCCGCGTGAGGTGCTCGAGCGGGCGAAGGCCGAGGGCGTCGAGGTTGTCGACGTCCGCTTCATCGACCTTCCCGGCACATGGCAGCACTTCAGCCTTCCGCTGGGCGAGCTGGACGTCGACAGCTTCAAGGATGGGCTCGGATTCGACGGCTCGAGCATTCGTGGGTTCCAGTCGATCGATGAGAGCGACATGTTGCTCATGCCTGACCCCGACTCGGCGACCATAGACCCGGTCCTGTCGCACAAGACGCTTTTTCTGATCTGTGACGTGGTGGACCCCATCACCGGCGAGCCGTATTCGCGCGACGCGCGCTTCATCGCCAAGAAGGCTGAGGAGCACCTCCGGCGGTCCGGCATCGCCGACGTGAGCTACTGGGGCCCGGAGGCGGAGTTCTACATCTTCAACTCGCTCCGGTTCGACCAGAACGCCCACAGCGGCTACTACTTCATCGACTCCGACGAAGGGATCTGGAACTCGGGCAAAAACTCTGAGAACAACCTGGCGTACCGGCCGCGGCACAAGGAGGGCTACTTCCCCGTGCCCCCAACCGACAAGCTGCAGGACCTGCGCTCCGAGATCATGCTCAAGCTGATCGAGGCCGGCGTCCGGGTGGAGGTGCAGCACCACGAGGTCGGCACGGCAGGTCAGGCCGAGATAGACATGCGGTTCGACTCCCTGACCAAGATGGGCGACAAGCTCATGGTCTACAAGTACGTCATCAAGAACATCGCCGCGCAGCATGGTTACGTGGCGACGTTCATGCCCAAGCCGCTGTTCCAGGACAACGGTTCCGGGATGCACGTGCACCAGAGCCTGTGGAAGGACGGCGAGAACCTGTTTGCCGACGCAAAGGGTTACGCCGGCCTCAGCCAGACCGCCGTCTACTACATCGGCGGCCTCCTGAAGCACGCGGCGGCGCTGCTCGCGATCTGCGCGCCGACGACCAACTCCTACCGCCGCCTGGTCCCCGGTTACGAGGCCCCGATCAACCTCGTGTACTCGAAGCGCAACCGTTCTGCGTGTGTGCGCATCCCGATGTACTCGACCAACCCGAAGACGAAGCGCGTCGAGTTCCGCTCGCCCGACCCGGCCGCGAACCCCTACCTCGCGTTCTCCGCGTGCTTGATGGCCGGTCTCGACGGCATCAAGAACAAGATCACCCCGCCAGAGCCCGTCGACAAGGACATCTACGAGCTGGAGGGCGAGGAGAAGGCGAAGATCAAGTCGGTGCCAGGATCGCTTGCCGAGTCACTCGACGCTCTGGAATCAGACCACGCGTTCCTGCGCGAGGGCGGCGTGTTCACCGAGGACGTGATCGAGACCTGGATCGACTACAAGCGCAAGAAGGAAGTTGACGCGGTTGCGCTGAGGCCCCACCCGTGGGAGTTCATGCTCTACAGCGACGTCTAGCCCAGCTACTCCGAGGGCCTCGGCGAAAGCCGGGGCCCTTTTCTTTCTGCGTGTGATTTCCCGCATTCGCCGGCGCTCGCGGGTTTGGGATGGGAATGAAACCCGCGACTGCCGGCACTCGCGTGTCTGGCCTACATGCCGAGCATCGCGCGGGCCCGCAGGGCGATGCTGATCGCCACCCGCATTTCCGGGTCGTCCAGATCGAGGCCGGTCAGAACCTGGATCCGCTCGACCCGGTAGGTCATCGAGTTGATGTGAATGCCCAGGTTGCGGGCAGCGGCGCGGCGGATCCAGCGCGCTGCCGAAAGGGCCTCCAGTGTCTCGACCAGCGGCGTGTCGCGCGACTGCGCGTACTCGAGCAGAGGCCCAAGCAGCTCCTGGACAAAACGGCGCAGCGCTTCCGGACTCTGTACCTCGAGCAGCAACCTGAACGCCCCGAGGGAGCGATAGGACGCGACGCGCCCTCGGCCACCCGCGCGGCGCGTGAGGCGCAGGGCCTGGCGGGCCTCGACGTGCGAGCGAGCCAGCTCGCCGACGCCATTGGCGAGGTTGCCGATGCCGACCGAGCCCGAGCCCGGCTTCATCACGGGCGCCGCGGTCGCCAGCACCTGCGCGGCCAGCCTCTCCACGGCGGACAGGTCTGCAGCCAGCTCGTCGGGGACGAGGAACACAGCCGACGCGGACCGAACCAGGGTCAGCGCGCCAGGCAGCCGCGAGCGGATCAGCCCGCTGAGCGCCTGGTCGAGCCTGTCCTGCTGGCCCCGAGCCGCCAGCGCCGCCTCGGTCTTGTCATCGTCAGGCTCGAGCACGACGACCCACGCGCGCTGCGGCAGCCGGTGGCCCAGGCGCTCCGCCTGCCGCGCGATCCGCTCCGCCTCGTCCGACTCGAGCCCGCCGGCCAGAACTTCCTCGACCAGGTCGCCCCGCAGCCGGCGTTCGACCTCTGCCGCGGCACGCTCTTTGGCGAGCTCCAGCGCAAGCACGGTCGAACCGTGTTCGAGCGCGCGTAGACGTCCCTCCGGGTCGACGCTCTCCTCGTCCACCGCGACCGCCAGGAAACCAAGCATCTCGGCGCCCGCGCGTACAGGCACGACGTCCAGGGCGCGCGCCGGACGCCCTGCGTTGATCCTCACCTCGCGCGCCGCCGTCTGGGCCAGCGTCGCGGGAACGTGGATGCGTGGCGGCATTCCGTCGGAGGCCTCCCCCACTCCCCTGACGCGATAGCCGTCCGCCGAGTAGAGCGCGGCGCGCCCTCCCGCGAGGGAACCGATCACCTCGAGGATCGGTGGAATGCCGGCGCCTTCCAGGGAGAGCTTCGTGAACCGCTCGTGGATGTCGTGGGAGAGGCTGATCTCGGCCAGCTGGACCTCGGTCCGCCGCTGCAGCTCGCTGCGCTCGAGGATGCCGGCCACTTGGCCCGCGATGGCGCGCAGAAAATCGACGTCCCCGGAGTTGAATTCGCGTCGCTCGGTGCTCTGCACGTTGATGACCCCGACGAGGCGCGGCCCGGATTCGATCGGCACCGATGCCATGGAATGGAAACGATCTTCGTCGAGCCCCGGCACCCACTTCCAGTGCGGCTCCTTGCTCACGTCAGGCACGACAGCCGGCCTGCGCGACTCGGCGACCCAGCCTGTGATTCCCTCGCCCATCTTCATCGTCACCTTGCCGACCATGTTCTCGTTCAGGCCGTTGGTCGCCGTCAGGAGCAGCTCCCGACCGGGCGGTGTCAGCAGATAGAGCGAGCAGACGTCTGTTCCGATGGCGGAGGTCGTCTCGCGGATGATCAGCTCGAGGAGCTCGTCCGGGCGCGGCGTCGATGCGGCCGCCTGGGCGAGGCGGACCAGGAAGCTGAGCTCGCGCGCGGCCAGGCTGGTGTCCGCCACTCCTGAAAGGTTCCTGCTCTCTCTCACGCCACGCCTCGTGTCATTAGCACCATGGACAACGCTCTGGCTAGTGTGACCGATACAGACTCGACCTGGTGAGGGGTTGGCGCTAGATTTAGCCCCACCGTGCCTACACAGAACTCCGCCCGCTGGCGCGAACACTTCGCCGGGGTCGACCTGCCGGTGCCGATCTACGGGGGCGGGACCGTCACTGGGATCAACCTGGACAACGCGGCCAGCACCCCGCCGCTGAGGCGGGTGCGGGACGCGATCAACGCCTTCTCTGACGTCTACTCGAGCGTCCACCGCGGCACCGGTTACAAGTCCCGCGTCTCCACCGAGGCCTACGAGCGGGCGCGCGAGCTCGTCGGTCGCTTCCTCGGCATCGACGAAGAGAACCAGGTGGTGATCTTCGTCAAGGGGACAACCGACGCGCTAAACCGCATCGCCGCGGAGCAGGCCCGGCTCGACGGTCGACGAGTCCTCGTCACGGAGATGGAGCACCACGCCGATCTCCTACCGTGGCGCCACCGCAGCGGGCACGTGATGGTCGAGCTGACGGAGGACGGCCGCATCGACCTGGAGGCGATCGACGATGCCCTGAAGACCGCCGATGGCACCATCGGTCTCATCGCGGTGTGTGGCGCCTCCAACGTGACGGGGTTCGTGTCGCCCGTTCACGAAGTGGCCGAGCTCGCGCATCGCTACGGGGCTCGGGTTTCTGTCGACGCGGCGCAGCTGGCGCCGCACCACCCCATCGAGGTCCTGCCCGCAAGCGACCCTGGTCACCTCGACTTCGTTTCGTTTTCGGGACACAAGATGTATGCGCCCTACGGCGCCGGCGTGCTCGTCGCACCTCGGGACTTCTTCTCGGGGGCGCCGGAGGTCATGGGCGGCGGCGCGATCAGCATCGTGACCTGGGATGACACCTACTGGGCCGATCTACCCGACCGCGAGGAGGCCGGCTCGCCAAACGTGATGGGCGCTGTTGCGCTCGGTGTGGCGATCGAAACGCTGCTCGACCTGGGGTTCGACGCGATGCTCCATGACGAGGCGCAGCTCGGCACCCGCATGCTCCAGGGACTCAGCCGAATCCCGGGTGTAGGGGTGCTCGGCGGCCTGGAGCCGTGCGCTTCCGGCCGGCTTGCGCTTGCCAGCTTTGTCATCGAGGGGCTGGACCATGGGCTCGTGGCAGCCGTGTTGAGTAACGAATGGGGAATCGCCGTCCGTCACGGCTGCTTTTGCGCCCACCCGTACATGATTCACTTGCTGCACATGACCAGAGACGAGGTCGGTGCCATCGTGGACGACGTGGCCACCGGACGCCGCAGGGCTCTCCCGGGCGCGGTGCGTGCGAGCCTCGCCCCCTACAACACCGAAGCCGAGGTGGATCGCTTCCTCGACGCCGTGAGCCAGATCGCGCGCGGCGGCATCAGCGCACGCTACGAGCAGGTCGAGCAGGCAATCGACGGTGAGTACGCGCCGGCCGGCGGTTGGCCTCGCGTCGAGGCGGTGCTTTGATCAAGTTCATCGTCGAGGTTCTGCTGGCGATCTTTCTGCACCCGGTCGCGTTCGTGCTGGCCGTGATCGACATCGTCAACCGCCAGGACATCGGTGGCCTCGCGAAGTTCCTGTGGATCGTCATCAGCTTTTTCTGGGGCATCGGCCCGATCCTCTATATCGCGCTGGGCGGGGGCAAGCTCTGGTGACACCCTGACCAGATGAGAGATCGCGCGGCAACCAGGGCCCTGGTGCTCGGTCTGCTCGCGCTCTGGTTCGGCGTCATCGGCCCGTTCGCAATCTTCAGTGGCACCCGCTCGCTCAGGCGCATTCGCGCCTCGGGCGGCGAGCTCCGAGGCATTAACAGCGCAACCGTGGGACTCGTCGCGGGGATGATCGGGCTGGTGACGGCCATCGTCGGGATCGCGTACTGGTGGATCGCGTCCTGATCCGTCGCGTGGCCGTCGGGATCGTCGTGCTCGCCGTGGCCCTGTGCACCTACCCCGGCGCCCTGTTCGTCTCGCTCGCGACCCGCATCACCCCGGTCCCCAGCGCTTCCGCCGGCCCGGCCGGCGCGCTGCCCTGGCTGCATGTCGCCCATCCGTCGGGCGGAAGGCCTTACATCGCAGACGAGCAAGGCCGGATGGTGCTCCTGCACGGGGCGACGCCCGCGAGCCTGCTCGAGTTCGGGCCGGGAACTGCGCCGCTGTATCCGATCGATCCCTCTGCGTACGCGGACGGGCGCTGTCCGGACCTCAATCCAGCGAGCAAGTACCCACCCCTGTGCAGGGCGGACCTCGAGGCGATGGCCGCGTTGGGCTTCAACTCGCTCCGGCTCCCGATTTCGTGGAGCGTCCTCGAACCCACCCGCGGCAAGTTCAGCGAGATGCTCGTCGACCGCGTCGCCCAGATCGTCGACTGGGCTCGCGCTCTTCGCATGTACGTGATCATCGACATGCACCAGAACGCCTTCTCTCATTACGTCGGCACGGGCGACGGCGTGAATCTCACCTTCAACAGCGGCGCGCCGAAATGGGCGACCATCACGGATGGATTCCCTTCCTGGGCATACAGGAGTCAGCGCGAGCTCAACCCCTCGGTGTTTCAGGCAACCACGAACTTCTGGTACGACCGCGACGGGATCCAGGACGAGTACATCGCCGCGCTCGCCTTCGTCGTCCGCCGCTTCGTCACTGACAGCGTGGTCGCGGGCTACGGCCTCTACAACGAACCGTGGCCGGGGTGGAACCTCTCGCCCGGCTTCGAGGATCTCCTCCTGTTCCCTTTCTACAGGCGCGTTATCGACGCGATCACCGGGGTCCATGACGGGCTCCCCTGCTGGTCGGGCTTCTTCATGCCTGCGCCGTGCGGATATCGCGATCTCGGGGTTGGCGACCGGCGCCACCTGATGCTGCTGGACACCGGGTTGGCGCGGGAGATCACCGACTTTTCAACCCACCTCGGATTGCCGGTCAGCTCGTACCCGAACCTCGTTCTCGCGCTGCACGCTTACACGCACGTCTACACGCTGGACAAATTCGTGCTGGATCAAAAACCGCGCAATGCGACCTATCCGTGGGGCGGGTACGAGCAGAGCTACGCGTTGGCCGAACGGGAGGCCGGCGCGATGACGGCGGCCCTGTTTGTCGAGGAGTTCGGCAACAACCCGGAGGATGACGACGTGATCCTTGCCAGCCAGCTCCTGGAGCAGGAGAAGCACAATCTCGGCTTTGGCTTCTGGACCTGGAAGGAGAAGGGCGCAGGCGCCTGGGGGATGTTCGATCCGGCCGGCACCTGCTTGCGCATCGCACGCGAACGGATGCTGGCGCGGGTCTATCCGCGGCTGACGTCAGACCCTACCGCGAGCTTTCACTACGACTCCACCGACGGCGGCTTTGTGATGCACGCGAACGCAACGAGCCCCGACCGGACGACCGTCGTTTACGTGCCACCCGAGGTGACGGGCCAGATCTACAGCGTCGGGGCGGTCTCGGTTGTGGTCGGCAGCGAGACCGACGGGAGCAGGCTTGTGGTCGCCTCACCCACCGGCGGACCGTTCGTGATCGGCGTCGCCGCGGCGCCGATCCGGCTGACCGGCTGCGCCTAGGAGAAATGCACTAGTTTCTTGGGTGATCCGCAGCCGCCACAATTAAGTTTCCACGTCATTGGCATCGGCTAATCTGGAGGCAAGGGTGGGAAGCCGACCGGCAGCGTCTGGCCGTGCTCGCGCGTACCAGAACGGCTCTGGCGCGAAGGCCGTGCGAGTGGAGAAGAACGGGGCGAGCAAACGCCGCCCAGCGCCCAATGGCGAGCATGCGGCTGAGCCGGCGGTGAAGCTGGTCGGGGTTTCGCGGTCGTTCGGCAAGCACGTGGTCCTCAAGGGTCTCGACTTCAGGGTGGGCGCCGGCGAGCTGGTCGAGGTGACCGGACCGAGCGGTGCCGGCAAGACCACGCTGCTTCGCCTGGTCCACGGACAGCTTCGCCCGAATGGAGGCGAGGTGTGGGTGCGCGGCAGGGGGCTGCACAGGCGCTGGCGCCTGGGCCTCGGCCGGCTCCGCCGCGACGTCGCATTCGTCTTCCAGGAGCAGAGGCTGCTGCCGCGGCTCAATGCCTTCGAGAACATCGTGCTCGCGCTCCAGCTGCGCGATCCGCAGGTTCCGAACCGGACGATCAAGCAACGGGCGCTGGCGGCGCTCGAGTCGGTCAAGCTGGCGCACCGCAAGCGCGCGTATCCGCATCAGCTGTCGGCCGGGGAACGGCAGCGTGTTGCGATCGCGCGCGCCCTCGCCACCAGGCCTCGAGTCCTGCTCGCCGACGAACCGCTGGCATCGATGGACGACGAGAACGCGGCGATGATCACCCACCTTCTCGAGGAGGCGGCGGCCGCCGGCACGACCGTGATCGTCGCCACCCACAAGCACTCGTTCCTCTCCGCGACGCGGATCCTGCGGCTGCCGAGCGCTCGCGTGATGACCAACGGCGCCCGCCGGCCGGCGCCGAACGGCAACGGACACGCCAACGGCCTCCAGAACGGCGACGGCAACGGCAACGGCCACGGCGGCGTCCACGCCAACGGCAAGACCGTTGAGCCCTGGTGGCGGGTCGTCATTCCCGCGCGGGAAAGACCGCGCAAAGTCGCAAAGGTGCCGCGGCTCCCACTCTGGCGGCGCGCCGCGGCCCTTGCCGCCAACGCGTACCGCCTCGTGCTGCTCAACGGCTTGCGGAGCTGGAGCCGCGACGCCCGACAGACGACCCCGGTCATCGGCACCATCGCGCTTCTGCTCACGCTCTGCGGAACGCTGGCGCTCATCGGGATCGCAGTCGAGGGTGCCGTGGCCGAGCAGGCCGGCCTGGCCTCGGTCGTGCGCGTCTACCTCGCGCCCGATGCGACGACCGACCAGGTCAACGCGCTCGACGCGCGGCTGAAGGCCGACTCTCGCGTCACCTCGGTGACTTACGTGACCCCGGAGCAAGCCCTGGCCGAGGCGAGCAAGCGGCCTGGCCTGGACAATCTCGCGAGCCTCAGCACGACCAATCCCTTCCCGGCCAGCCTCGACGTTCGCACGCGCATGGTCACCCAGGTGGCGTCGGTGGCCGCGTCGGTGAAAGGTGACCCGGCGGTCGATCGCGCTTATCCGACGTCGTACGACCCCGATACGTACTCGCGGCTGCGCCGCCTCGCGCTCGTCGCCGGCGGCATCGCGGGTGGCATCGTCCTGCTCTTCGCGATCGTCGCGTACGCCGTGGTGGCGAACTCGATGCGGGGCATCGCTGCTTCGCGAGCCCACGAGGTCGGCATCACGCGCCTGCTCGGCGCCCGGGGCTGGATGCTCCGAGGTCCGTTCGTCGTGGAGGGCCTCATGACGGGCGCCCTGGCCGGAGCGCTGGCGGCGGCCGTGGTGGCCGGCGCCTACCTGCTGGCCACGCGATTCGAGTCAGCGATCTACGTCCAGGTGCTGCCTGGCGTTGACGCGACGCACGTGCAATACGTGCTCGCGGCGGTCATCACGGCGGGTTTGATCCTCGGTGCCGCGACCGCGACGTTCGGCTTTCGCAAGGCCCGCGCTTGAAACGCGCGCTGGTGGCAAGTGCGCTGATGACTGCCTTTGTCTCGCTGCAGATGAGCACCGCCACCGCAACGACGCCCACACCCTGCCCGAGCCCGAGCGCCGCTTCCGACGGCCGCGTCACGTGCACCGCGGCGCAGGTCGACCCTAACCAGGCCGCCTATGACCTGCTGAAGACGCGGCTCGGCGGGGACATCGCGAAGGCGCTCGCCGCCGAACAGCAGCTATCGGCCGTGCTCGACCAGTTCTCCGCCACAGAGCTGTTGCTGAACTCTGAAGTGGCACGCGAAGAGGCTTTGATCGCGAGGCTCGAAGAGGAGATCGCGAAGCTCGACGCGCAGATCGCCGACACGGAGGCGCGCATCGAGGTCGAAAAGCAGCAGCTCGCGTCGATGTCGCGTGCGATCTACCGGCAGCCCGACTCCTTCTGGCTGCTGATCGCCCGGAGCGGCAACCTACGGGAGGCACTTGTCGCGACGGCCGACGCTGTCGTGGCGGGCCAGCGGGCGCATGACCTGCAGACCAGGCTCGAGGCGGACCTGGCCAAGCTGCAGTCCGACCGGCAAGCAAAGCAGGCCGACCTCGACCGCGAGAACACGACGCTCGATCTGCTCAACGCAAACCTGGACTCGCTGCAGGAGGTGATGCGCCGACAGAGCGACGTTAGCGACCAGCTGGCGAGCCTGATCGCTCAAATCCAAGCCGCTCAGGAGCACCTGGCGAATCAGGCGCCGGAGGTAACCGCCGCGCTGACGCAACTCCTCGAGGCCCAGGAGCAGGACCTGATCCTGCGCTCGTACCAGAACGCGTGGACCGAAGCTCAGGTCGGGATCGGCCTCGCGATGATCAACGGCGAGCTTCCGGTCGGGAAGACGATCGCGGGGCTCGCGCTCTCCTGGCCGATGTCGCATTTCACGATCACCCAGGCTTTCGGTCCATCCAACGTCCTCCTCGAGCCGCCCTTCGGCCCGTACAAGCACTTCCATACGGGCATCGACCTCGCGGCCCCGCTGGGGACGCCGGTCATGGCCGCCGCCGACGGCCTCGTAGTCGCCGTCGGCCATTCGTCAATGGGATATGGAACCTACGTCGTGATCGCGCACGGCGCCGGCATCGCGACGCTTTACGGGCACCTGCTGCTGACGAACGCCAACGTCGGCGATCGGGTCGGGCGAGGTCAGCTGATCGGACTCGAAGGATCGACGGGTTTATCGACCGGGCCGCACGTCCATTTCGAGCTGAGGGTGAACGACCTCGCCATTGACCCGATGCCGTACCTGCCGGTGCCGGGGACGAGCTGGTCGGGGTAAGCGGCCCACCCACCGCTGGGTAGACTCTCCTAGCTGACTACGCCCCCGTAGCTCAGGGGATAGAGCAGGACGGTCCTAACGTCAAGGTCGGGGGTTCGATTCCCTCCGGGGGCACCATTGTTCGACTGACGCTGACCGCTGACAGCTGGTGCCTGGGTTCGCTCGCGTAGTCGCTCGTAGGGTGTCTGGCCGCCCAGCCCGCCGTGGGGTCGCTCGAAATTGTAGAAGTGCTCCCACTCCTGGAGCCTGACGTTGAAGAGTTGGGTGTTGTCGACGACCACACCCTCGAGCATGCGGTAGAACTCATCGTCGTCGATTCGATGCGACCGCTCGACCTTGCCATTCAGCCTTGGCGTGGCCGGCTTGATGTAGACGTGCTGGATGCCGCGATCCAGGACGTGCCAGTGGAAAGCCGCCTGGAACTCTGACCCGTTGTCGGTCTGGATCAGCTCGACGTGGAAGGGCAGGCGCTGGAGCACGTAGTCGATGAACTGGATCGCCACCTTCTGATTGAGTCGGTTGTAGATCCGGAGCACGCGGAGCCGGGTGCAGTCGTCGATGGCGGTGAACTGATAGTGCTTCTTGCGCGTGCCGGCGATCGGGGCGATGAACTTGACATCGACCTGAACCCGATGCCCGGGCTGAGGCTTCTCATACCTCTTCCAGCGCTCGGTGTGGCGTTTGTAGCGCTGCGAGGTGGGCAGCCGACTCAGGTCGAGGCGCTTGAGGATTCGCCAAACGCCGGACACGCTGATCTGGATGTCGTGGTAGCGCTGGAGGTACATCGCGATCTTGTACGGTCCGAAGTGGTAGTGCTGACGGAGGTAGAGGATCTTGCCGACTGTCTCCTCCGGAGTGGCGCTTGGGCTGACGTGGGGACGGCGGGATCGGTCGCGCAGCCCGTCGACGCCGAACCTATCGAGGCGTCGGTGCCATTTGTAAAAGACCTCCCGGGAGATGCCGTAATACCTGCACGTCAGGGCGACGTTGTGGCTGACCTCTTGGGCGTGGCGGATGATTGCCAGACGCTTGGCAGCATTCCTGGTTAACTCCTTCTCGGTCACCTGGTCCTCCTCTCGCTGGTTTGGAGGCACCAGTGTCAGCGACCTTTGTCAGTTTTAGACCTCCGGGGGCACCAGCTCACAGCGACCTCTCAGCCGGCCCACAGGCGCGGTTCAGTGCTCGCACCCACGCTGGCGGCATGGAAACCACTGAAAGCCGCATCCGAGCCCGTGATCGCGCGCTCCGACTGCTGAACCGGATCACCACCGCCGCCGCCCTCGCCGCGGTCGCGGGCGTCGGCCTGTTCGGAGCAGTCAGCGCGGCGACGATTCCCGGCACCACCTCAGCGTCCACCACCGGGTCGAGCTCGTCTACGACGGCGAGCAACTCCATCACAGCATCGGGCAGCCTCCAGGCCTCGAGCGGCGTGAGCTCCTCGTCTTCGGGCTCCGGCGTGGCCGTTTCGGGCGCATCGCACTGACCGTGTCCGACACGATCCTCTGGTACACCACGCGTGGAGCCGGCGCGGTCACGCTCATCCTGCTGACCGGCGTCGTCCTGCTCGGCGTGCTCTCTGCAGTTCGCCTCGACAGCGCAGGGTGGCCGCGCTTCCTGACCACCGGCCTGCACCGCAACCTGGCCCTCATGACGGTGGCTTTCCTCGTCCTTCACATCGCGACCGCAGTGGTCGATCCGTTCACGAACCTCGGCTGGGCGGCGGCCGTGATCCCCTTCTCGTCCTACTACCGGACCTTCTGGCTCGGCCTCGGCGTCATCGCATCCGAGCTTCTTCTCGCGATCGTCGTGACGAGCCTGTTGCGAGGATTTCTCGGCCACGCCGCATGGCGCGCGATCCACTGGCTCACGTATGCGGCCTGGCCTGTCGGCGTGGTCCACGGTCTCGGCACCGGAACCGACACAGCGTCGACCTGGATGCTCGTCATCACCGCGGGCTGCATCGTCGCTGTAGGCGTTGCGGTCGTGCTCAGGCTCACCGCGCGCTCGACCGATCCGCTGGCTTCCGCGCGAAGCAACTTCCGCATCGCCGTCGACCGGCGCGAGGCCAGATGACGCGCCTCCTTTCCGGCCAGGAGACGCGAGGCACGCTGCCGCATGTCGGGCCCGATTTCATCGACCAGATCGACCGCGACAAGCTCGTGGGTCGCGGTGGTGCGGCCTTTCCGACGGCGATGAAATGGGGCGCGGTTGCCGATCGGTCGCGCGGGAATGCGGTCATCGTCGTCAACGGCGCTGAGGGCGAGCCGCGCAGTCTCAAGGACCGGCACCTGATGACCGAAAGGCCGCACGCGGTGCTGGACGGCGCGTTCACCGCCGCCCGTGTGCTGCGCGCAAACCGCGTGATCCTGTACATCGGCGAGCGCCACGACGGGGCGCGCGCTGCGATGCTCCGCGCGCTCGGCGAGCGCGATGAACCTGAGAGCCGGCGCGTCTCGGTGGCGTCAGCGCCGGCCCGATACGTCGCCGGCGCGGAAACAGCTGCCGTCCACTTCCTGAACGACGGCGTCGCGACGCCGACCACGATTCCTCCCTATCCCTTCGAGCATGGAGTCGGCGGCACGCCGACACTGGTCCAGAACGTCGAGACCCTTGCGCGAATCGGTTTGATCGCGAGGGGAACGCCCGCGGACACCGTGCTCGTCACTGCAGCGGGAAGCGTGTCGCGCCCGGGCGTGGTCGAGGTCGAGTCGAGAACCAGGATCGGCGAGGCGATCCGAGCGGCCGGCGGCCCCTCCGAAACGCCACGCGCGGTGCTGGTGGGCGGCTATTTCGGGACCTGGTACGAACCCCAGGTTGCGTGGCAGCTCCCGCTCGACCACAGCGTCGGACTCGGCTGCGGCGTGATCGGTGTTCTGCCCTCGAGCCGCTGTCCCGTCTGCGAGACCGCGGGCATCATGCGCTACCTCGCCGGCGAGAGTTCGGCGCAGTGCGGGCCTTGCTTCTTCGGCCTGCGGGCGCTGGCAGAAGCATGCATGCGGATCGCCGAAGACAGGTCAGACGGTCGTGACCTGCCGCGCCTGCACCGCTGGGCGGCTGAAGTTCGCGGCCGGGGTGCGTGCAAGCACCCAGACGGCGCGGTGCAGTTCCTCAGCTCGGCGCTCGACGTTTTCGCCCGCGAGTTCGCCTGCCACACCCACCACGCCTTGAGGCAGACGGCGTGAGCTCCGAGCGCTCGTTTGCGATCGACCGCATCAGATGCGATGGGCGCGGACATTGCGCGGAGCTGCTTCCGGACCTGATCCGGATGGACGAGTGGGGCTACCCGATTCTCAAGCCCGGACCGATCCCCGAACACCTTGTGCCGCTGGCGCAGCGCGCCGTCGAGGACTGCCCCGTGCTCGCGATCGCGATCCGCCGGAACGCGGTCAGGCGATGACCGCCACAGTGCTCGGCATCGCGGACGGCGGCGCGTTCGGTGGCTCGCTCCGCGTCGTTGTCACCAGTCCCCAGTCTCTTGGCAACGCCCGGGCGGCGGTCGAAGAAGTCGTCGCGGCGATGGACGAGGCAGCGAGCCGGTTCCGTGAGGACAGCGAGCTGAGCGTGCTCAACGCCAGGCCGGACCGCGTGACAAAGATCAGCCCGCTCTTCGCGCACGCCATCGAGGTGGCGCTGCGGGCCGCCGAGGTCACGGGCGGCGCGGTCAACCCGACTGTCGGCGCCGCGGTCCGTCTGTCGGGGTACGACGCAGACTTCTCGTCCGTGGCGCCGGTTGGGGGTCCGATGCGCCTCGTCGCCAATTACGTCCCGGGCTGGCGCGCGATCAGGTTCAGCTCCGCCGCGCGTACGGTGCTGATCCCGAGGGGGGTCGAGCTCGACCTCGGCGCGACCGCGAAGGCCTTGACGGCCGACCTGGCCGCAGCCGCCGCCCTCAAGGCCGCGGGAGGCGGCGTGCTGGTGAGCCTCGGCGGGGACATCGCGGTCGCGGGTGAACCTCCTCCCGGCGGGTGGCCAGTCCAGGTCAGCGAGGACAGCGCCGCGACGATCTCAGACACCGAGGAGACGATCAGCATCAGCTCCGGTGGCCTTGCCACATCTGGCACCACCGTCAGGCGCTGGGTGCGAGGGGGCGTTGAGATGCACCACATCGTCGACCCCACCACCGGTCAGCCGGCCGGCGGCCGCTGGCGAACGGCCACGGTTGCCGCGGGCGGCTGCGCCGACGCAAACATCGCGTCGACGGCCGCGATCGTCATGGGCGACGCCGCGGTGGATTGGCTCGAAAACCACTGGCTCGCCGCCCGACTGGTCTCCCGCGACGGGGCCGTCCACCGCACCTCGCGATGGCCGCTTCCAGACGATTCGAAGCGGATCCCCCCAATTCTCTGAGCAATTTCCCAGGAAACGAGATCAGCATGGTCATCGTGAGCAAAGACGGAGCCCGGGTCCTCGTGGTCGACGACGAGCCGAACATCACGGAGCTCGTGGCCATGGCCCTCCGCTACGAAGGTTTCGACGTGAAAACTGCAATGACCGGACGGGCAGCCCTGACCGCCGTCTCGCAGTTCTCCCCTTCCCTGGTGATCCTCGACGTGATGCTGCCCGACATCGACGGCCTCGAGGTCCTGAAGCGGCTCAACAGCTCCGGCAACAAGGTGCCGATCATCTTCCTCACCGCGAAGGACGCGACCGAGGACAAGGTCCATGGACTGACGATCGGCGGCGACGACTACGTGACCAAGCCGTTCAGCATCGCCGAGCTGATGGCCCGGGTCCGCGTCGTGCTCCGCCGGCACGGCAACAGCTCCGACTCGACCAAGCTTTCCCTCGCTGACCTGGAGCTGGATGACGAGGCGCACGAGGTCCGCCGCAACGGACACGTGGTCGAGTTGACGAACACCGAATACCGGCTGCTGCGATACCTGCTGATCAACGCCGGCCGGGTCCTGACGCGAAGCCAGATCCTTGACCACGTGTGGCACTACGACTTCGGCGGCGACGCGAGCGTGCTCGAGACCTACATCAGCTACCTGCGGCGCAAGGTCGACCGTTACGACCCGCCCCTGGTGCAGACCGTCCGCGGCGTGGGGTACGTGCTCCGAACGCCACGAAAATGACGCTGTCGCTCCGAGGGCGGCTGCTGATCGGCGTCATCTCGCTCGTCGTCATCGGGTTGCTGGTCGCCAACGTCGCGATGTACCTCTCGCTTCAGACATTCCTGATGGGCCGGGTTGACGATCAGCTCGCCAACGGCGTCGACGAAGCAGCCAACGCCCTGGGGGCGACCGGTCCGTTCCCGCAGCGCACGCCGTACTTTCCCGTCGGCACGGTAGTCCAGCTGATCGCCTCTGATGGCTCAGTCGCCGACGGCAAGGTCGTGGCTCCTTTCGGAACGAACGGCCCGACGGCGCGACCGAACCTGCCCCGGACGCTGCCCAACTACGGAACCGACAAACCCGCGCCGCCGTACACGGTCCAAGGTACGGAGGGAGTCCAGTTCCGGATGACCGACTGGCCTGAGGGTCGGTTCCACGGCCAGTTCATCGTGCTTGCGATTCCGTTGACAGAGGTGGAGTCGACCCTCAGCCAGCTGCTGGCGCAGGAAGCGGTGATCAGCGCCGCCGTGATCGCCGGCACCCTGATCCTTGCCTTCCTGATCGTCCAGGTCGGGCTGCGTCCGCTGCGGCGGATGGGTGAGGTTGCAGGCGAGATCGCGGTCGGCGATTACAGCCGGCGCGTCGAACCTGCGACGCCGAAGACCGAGATCGGGCGGCTCGGACTGGCCTTGAACGCGATGCTGACGCAGATCGAGGCCGCGTTTGCGGAGCGAACAGCTTCGGAGAGGAGGCTGCGCCGTTTCATCGCCGACGCCTCCCACGAGCTGCGAACACCCCTGACCTCGATTCGGGGTTACTCCGAGATGCTGCGTCGGGGCGCGTCCGAATCGCCGGCGGACGCCGACCTCGCGCGGCGCCGCATCGAGGAGGAATCGGTGCGCATGTCAGCGCTGGTCGACGACATGCTGCTCATCGCCCGGCTCGACCAGGGTCGGCCTCTCGCCAGCGAGGCGGTCGACCTGCAGCTCATCGCCCGGGATGCCGCCGCGGACGCGCGCGTGGTGGCGCCGCAGCGCGAGATCACGCTCAACGCGCCGGACAGGGTCGTGGTTTCGGGCGACGACACACGCCTCCGCCAGGTGGTGGGCAACCTCGTCCGCAACGCCCTAGTTCACACGCCGGCACGAACGGCCATCGAGATAGCGGTGTCGACCCAGAACGGAACCGCGCAGCTGTCAGTGGCCGACCATGGACCGGGGCTGCGTGAGGAGGACAGAGAGCGAATCTTCGAACCCTTCTACCGCGCGGATCCCAGCCGCAGCCGCGACAGCGGCGGCGCTGGGCTGGGGCTGTCGATCGTCAACGCGGTGGTGCTGGCACACGGCGGGCGGATCGGCGTCAGGGAGACGAGCGGTGGCGGAGCCACCTTCGAGGTGGAGCTGCCGCTCGCCTCCGATTCCAACTAGCTGTTATTCAGGTGCAGGCAGGCGCGGGCGTCGTGAGCAGCGCAGGTGCCCGCGATCGTGTCGAGGACAGCGTTGGCGAGCAGGTCGCGTCCCAGCGGAGTGGGATGCACATCGCATTCGGTCGCCGACGTACGGATGAGAAGGCCGGCAGAACATGAGTCACCACCGGCCGTCGCCGCCGTGGCCTGCCAGGCGGTAAAACCTGACGCGATGAGAACCCCATGCCCCGCCGCGGCCGCGGCCATCTGGGCACCCAACGCGAGCGAACCGCCGACACTGGCTGGCTCGCTGTAATTGATGGTGTAGTACGTGACCCCAACGATGAGGCCGCTATAGCCCGTCGCCCTGATCGCCGCGAAAATCGCGTCGAGATTAGCCCGCATCACCCCGAGCACGCCTGCGAAACCCAGCGCGCAGGTTCCGAAGGTCGGGTCGACCGCGCAGTCCTTCTGGAACCGGAACAGGTCGTTCGCGCCCAGCGTCAGCGTGATCAACCTCGTGTCGCGATGGCCAGTCAAGTACCGGAGCGTGAAGTCCATCTGAGAGACGCTGTATTCGGTGTGCAGCGGGAAGGCAGCGCGGTAAGGCCGGCAGACATTGTCCGTGCCGGTCGACGACAGAAATCCGCCGGTCGCCTCACCGGGACACGTGGCGTTGACGTCTTTGATGTCGAGCCTCTGAGCGACGATTTCCGGGTAGCCGACGAAATTGTGCGCGTCGTTGGGGTTGACAAGGGGACTGAACCCGAATGGCACCGAATCGCCCAATGCAAGGTAGGCATGACCTTCACTCGTCGCCGAGGCTGGAACCGCCCCCATCACGAGCAACGCGAAGGCTGAGAGCAAGGAGAGCAAGCGCACCCTCATCGAGGCACCTCCTATGACCACGAGGCGAGCCGTCAGACCAATGAATCTAAACACGCGCCCACAAGCGGTGCCATTAGCCGCTTGGTCGGAACGCGATCAGGTCGCCTGCATTGTCGCCCACGACAACCAGGTCGCCCGCGAGCGCAGGACCACTGCGTACCGCCGAATGCATATCGATGCTCCACAGGACGCGCCCATCTGTCGTCGACAGCACGATGAGTGAACCCGATTTCAGATCGCCGAAAACCGCGCCGGTGCCGAACATCACAACCCCCTCCCCTACCGCCGGCGCTGAATAAACGGGTAGATCCGTGACGTGCCGCCAGAGCTCGGTCCCATCTGCGGCGCTCAGCGCGACCAGCCCTTTCGGCGGGCTTGCCGACGCCGCGTAAAGCGCCCGCCCGTCGTAGGCAGGCGATGCGAGAAGGCCGTGCACCGCAGTCCCCTGCACGAGCTCGCGCGACCAGACGATGGAGCCGTTCGATGCGTCGATCACCGCCAACAAACCCTCAACGGCGGCCTGCGCGACCACCTCGCGACCGGCGAGCTGAAAGATCACGGGCGACGCTCCGACATCGAGGTCTCGATCATCGTCCGGATAGAGGCTGACCAGCCACCGTTGCTTTCCGGTCGCCGGATCGAAGGCGAGCACGCCGTCGTCCGGATTGCCAACACCAACGAAAGCGTTGCCCTGTTCGTCGATGGCTGGCGTCGACCACACTCCGCCGCCCGGCGCGCAGGCGGCGCGGATGCAGGTGCTCCATCGCTCTTGTCCGGTCGTTTGGTCGAGACCGTACAGCCGGCCCGGTACGAGCGGCTTGTCCCCATACGGCGACGCCACTCCGACGATCACCAGTCCTCCGTGCACGACCGGCGACGCCCAGATCGCGGCATTCGGTGGGCCCTTCCACTCCCATGTCGCAGAGCCGTCGGAAGTACGGAATGCGTGCACAAAACCCGTGAGCGTGCCCACGAAGACGCGCTCTCCTTCGGCTGAGGGTGAGCCGGAGATCGCACCGAGGCCGTTTCGCGACCACACGGTCCTCCCGGACCTCGAGTCGAGCGCGACGAGCGTTCCGTCGGCGCCGCCTGCGATGACCAATCCACCTGTCACCGCAGGGGTGCCGTCCACCGCACCACCGACGTGCGCGCGCCAGGCGCTTCGGAGCCGCCTGGCCGCGTGATCGTCCAGGGTGGCTCCCGGCGGGTGACCATCGCGAACGAGGTCTCCGCGGTACATCGTCCAGCTTTCGCCCGCGGGATTCGGTGACATGGTGGAGACGGGCGCACCGGTGCTGCACGCGATGAGCAGGCAGGCCGTGGCGAGACTCTGAGCCATCTCCCAGCTTTGCCTCAGGCGGCATTGAGCAATCACTGCCATCGTGGTGAAACGCCCGAATGCCACCTCGGGCCTTTCCCCCTAAGCGTAGGGGGCGTCGAAAACGCCCCCTACACCCCCTCCTCCGCTTGCAGGCTCACACGCGCGCTCGGTTCGGCCACCGCGATGCGGCGGTACAGCGACGCCAGCGGTCGCGGCGCCCACCAGTTGGCTCGGCCGAGGATCCTCATCAGGGCCGGGACGATCAGGATGCGCACGATCGTGGCGTCGATCGCGATCGCGACCGTGAGACCCAACCCGATCGACTTGATGATCACGACATCGGCGAGGCCGAATGCGATGAAGACAGCGCACATGATCGCGGCGGCGCCGGTGATCAAACGCCCGCTCTTCTCCAGTCCCATCGCGACGCCGGTCTGGTTGTCGCCCGCACGCCTGTACTCCTCCTGGATCCGGCTGATCAGGAGGACCTCGTAGTCCATCGACATCCCGAAGACGATGCTGAAAAGCAGAACGGGGATGCTCGGGTCGATTGATTGAGGTGTGAATCCCAGCAGCCGGCTGAAGTGGCCCTGCTGGAACACGAAGACGAGCGCGCCGAATGATGCTGAGATGGAGACGAGATTGGTGAGCACCGCCTTCAATGGCAGCACAACAGATCCCGTCAGCAAGAAGAGGATGACGTACGTGACCACGATCACCGAACTGACCGCGAGCGGCGTCCGCTTCAGGATGTAGTTCACCAGGTCAAGGTCGAAAGCCGTGCCGTTGGTCGCAAGGACCTGCGCGTCTGGCAGATTTTCTGCGCGAACTGCCTCGACGATTTCGCGCGCCGCGTCGCTGGAGTATGGCTTGTTGGACAGGAGGCTCAGCAGCACGATATGCGGCCCGGTGCTGTTCTTCAACGCCTCCTGCAGCGCGGCCGGAAGCGATTCCCGCGGACCTGAGTAAAGGCTCTGATAGTCAGTGCGGCCCAGACTCGGGTCGATGTTGAAGACGCTGTCGACGCGAATCACGTTGTGCAGCTGCGCGAATCGGCGGCTCAGGTCATAGACATCGCCGATGTGCTCCAGTGTCAACGGCGACGAGTCCGGGTAGTAAACGACCGCCTCGATCGAGGTCTGATTCCTGCCTGGGAATTCATCGATGAGCGTGTCGTAGCCCTGACGCGCCTGGTTCCAGGGCGGGAGCGCATCGACATCGCTGCTTGCCAGCCGCAGCTGCAAGAAAGGTGTGCCCGCGACGACGAGCAGCGTCAACGCAGGGACCAGCACCAACCACGGCCTCCGCATCACCCAGGTGGCCATCGCGTGCCAGGCTCCCGCTCCGGCCGGGCGGCGCATGCCCAACCGGGGCAGGATCCGCTTCGCCCATCGAGGCCACCAGTCGACCAGGCTCCCCAGGACGGCCAGCGAAGCGGGGAGGAACGTCAGGCCGTAGAAGACTGCGATGGCCACCACGATCGCGCCGGCAGCGCCCAACGAGGCCATGAACGTGCCTTGATAGAGCAGCATCGCGGACAGGCCGATGGCGACGGTGATGCCGGAAAAGGTGATCGCACGGCCGGCGGTCGACATGGCGATCGCGATCGCATCCTCTCGGCTCGCGCCTGCAGCCATCTCATCGCGAAAGCGATTGACGATGAACAGCGAGTAATCGATCGCGAGCGCGAGACCGATCAGGGTGACGATGTTGGTCGCGTACTGCGACACGTCGGTGAAGCGTGCGAGCACCATCGTGCCGCCAAGTCCGCCGACGATCGCGAGCAGCCCAACGCCGAGCGGGAGAAGCGCAGCGACGATCGCGGCGAAGATGAGGATGAGCATCAGGAACGCGACTGGAAGCGCGACGTACTCCGCGCGCTGAAGGTCCGCGTTCAGCGTCGAGTCAAAAGCCAGATTGAGTGGAACCTGGCCAGTGGCAACCACAGACAGTGGGCCAGGCCGAAGCTCGGCGACTACGGCGTCGACGTATCTCTGGGCCTCCATTGAGCTGTCTTTGAACTCCACCGTGACCAGCGCTCTGTGGCCGTCGCGCGAGATCAAGGCGGATTGCTCGCCCACAGGCACGGTGTAAGGCGTCGTGACGCCGGAAACCCTGAAGTCGCTGCTGAGCGGCGCCACCGCCTCTTCGACAGCGGTCTGAAACGGTGCGTCGGTTGCTTTCCAGGTGCCGCTGCTGAAGATCAGAGTCATGCCTGAGCGCACCTCGACCGGCTGCTCGATGCGGATCTCCCGCGAGATCAGGCGGGCCGCACGGACCGCCTCCAGGTCGGCCCCGAAATCCTCGTTGCCGCCGAGCCCGGTTCCTGTGAGAACTCCGACCACGGACAACCCGAGCAGGAGTGCCGACGCGACCAGCGTTGCCCAGCGGAAGCGATAGACAAAGCGGCCCCAGCGCGCGAACACCGCGCCACTGTACCTGCCGGTCTCTACGGCTCGGTTAAGTCAATTTCCACTGCACCGACTGCAGGACTGGTTTCGCTTTGACCAGAAAAGCCGGCAGGTTGTCCTGCCTGGTCAGCACCAGCACGGCGTAATAGACGCTGCCGGTCGAGTTCGCCCCGGCAAAGAGTGATGCGGCCGCCGGGAGTGAATGGCCGCCCTGGGTGAGGGTGAAGCACATCGTCCACGAGATGCCGGTCGCGCCGTTGAACGAAGTCGTGGTCGTCGTCGTGTTGGGACAGTTCCGGGCGTCCGGGTACCTGGTCTTCAGCTCCGTGTCGACCGTGTTCTTGTTGTCCTGGGCGCTCTGGGGTGGGCTCGAGGGCCCGCTCGCGACCGTTACGGTCCCCTCGGAGTTGGGATCGCTCAGGGTGATCGACTCGACGTCCTTGTTGGCAACCGACCACTGCGCCGGGACCTTCACCGAAACGCCATCGTTGGATTCGGTGGTTGCGCCAAGCGGCGCCGATGTCGGCGACGCGATTGGGGTCGGCGTGACGCCGGGAGTCGGACTCGGGAGCTCGGTGCCGACGCCGGGTCCAGTGTTGTTGGCCGTGCTTCGGCTGCCCAGGATGGCCAGCGCCGTGCCGCATCCGGCCATCAAGATCGTCAGCGCCACGACTGCGGCGAGGATCAGCATCCACGGCGTCCGGTGCACGGGCGCCACCGGTGCGGCGGGCGCGTAGTAAGGGCTCTGGTATCCGGTCGGGGCCTGGTATCCGGTCGGGCCGGCGACCGGAGGGGCAACGCCTGGAGGAGGGCCGACAAAACCTGGGGGCCCCGGCGGGGGTGACGGCGGTGCGGCGGCGGCCGGCGGTGCGGCCAGAGGGCTGCCACACGACTGGCAGTAGAGGTTTCCGTCCGGGTTCTGGGCGCCGCAGTGCGCGCAGGTCAGCGCCATCGAGACCTAAGCCTTCGCGGCTCGCGGCTTGCGCGCTCGCTTGACGGACGCGGGCGCCGCGGTGAGCGCCATGCCGCAGTTGGGGCAGAAGCCGGAAGCAACGATGTTCATGTGGCAGTTGGGGCACACCGTCTCCGCGAATCCCATGTGCGCAGCTTCCTCGAGCAGGGCGTGGTGCAGCACGTACCGGACGTAGATGAGGACTCCGCCCACGACCACCGCCTGCCAGACGAGGATGAAAAGCGGGTTGAGCAGGGCGTCTTTCATGAGCAAAGTGCCAATCGCAAACGCGACGTGTGCGAGGACGGCCGTGGCAACGCCGCCGACCTCGCGGCGGGCGAGGCGGCCGCGACGGAACCTCCACACCGTCGCGACGATCATCCCGGTGGTGGTTGCCTGCAGGAGCGGTTGGAAGACCGCGATGGTCGCCAGGTCGAAGATCCAGTTTCCCGGCGTCAGATGCGCGGGGAGGCCCGTGATCGCCCCGGAGAACGTCACGAGCGACTCCGCCACGCTGAAACCAAGACCGGCCGCAATTCCGAAGACGAGTCCGTCGACCGTCTCCGGAAAGTCGGCCCGGTTGGGCATGAACAACGCGGGCAGGGGTTTCAGCGCCTCTTGCACTACCGGCACCAGCAGGCCGAGGAAAAGCAGCGTGCCGACGTCAATGGCTGCGCCGCGCAGCGGGTTGCCTACGCTCGGGAGCGGGTCGTAGGCGACGCGCTCGACCAGAGTGAACACCAGACCCAAAACGGCGCCGCCGCCGATCGTGAATCCGAGCACCGTGGCCGGCTCGTCGCGATAGACCTGCGCCTCGTAGAGGTAGATCAGGTACAGGACAGGTACGAGGAAAGTCGCGACGAGGATCGCGGCGGTGATCAGCCCGGCGATGTACAGGATGAGGATCCCGGCGACGCCGACCGCGAACGCCCATCGGAACTCATGGACCTTGCGCTCGCCGAGGTGCGGAAACAGGGTCGTGAACACGGACGGCTGCACGACGTGCTCGCCAGGATGCGCGGCGTAGCTGTGCCTGCGCGTCCTGGCGTTGCCTACCTCCGCCGTCTTGCCCTGGTGTGCTCCGCAACGGGTGCAGAACACACCGTCCGGCGCGTCGTTCGCGCAGTGGTCACACCGCACCGGCGGTAAGGATATCGAGCGCCGCCCGGTTCAGGCTTGCCTGGCTTCCTCGGGCTCGGCGGGCACCCAGCCGCGGATGAAGTGGCACGAATAGTGGCCGGGATGCTTGTCGAAGTACCGCTGGTGATATTCCTCGGCGCGCCAGAAGTCGGTGGCGGGCACGATCTCGGTCACGATCTTGCGGTCGAAGAACTTCTGCGCCTCTTCCTTTGACTTGAGCGCCGCCTTCGCCTGCTCGGGGTTGTGAAAGAAGATCACCGATCGGTACTGGTGGCCCATGTCCGGGCCCTGGCGATTCATTGTCGTCGGGTCGTGCATGTTCCAGAACTGGTTTAGCAGCTGTTCGTAGGAAACATTCGCCGGGTCGTAGGTGACCTCGACCGCCTCGGCGTGGCCGGTTCGCCCCATGCAGACCTGCTCGTAGGTCGGATGGTCGACCTTTCCGCCCTCATAACCCGAGACCGCCTCGATCACGCCTGGCAACTGGTTGAAGAGATGCTCGACACCCCAGAAGCACCCGCCGGCAAAAGTCGCTTTCTCCATGTCACCCTCCAAACTACGTCGGACAAATCATGATTCCCCCCGACGATGATTCGTTAACCCCGCCGCCGAGGCGGCGCTGGTGGCAACTGGCGACGGTCGACTTCACCCCGCTCCGCCGCCACCGCGACTTCCGGCTCCTTTTCATCAGCCGGTTCGTCTCGTTCTTCGGCTCGATGGTCAGCTCCGTGGCCTTCCCGTACCAGGTCTATCAACTCACCCACAGCGTCCTGCTGGTCGGCGTGCTCGGGGTGCTCGAATTCGCGGCGATCCTCGTCTTCGCGTTCCTCGGCGGAGCGCTGGCCGACGCGCGCGACCGGCGCTCCATGGTGCTGGCGTCCGAGGCAGCCCTGATGGGATGCAGCCTTCTCCTCGCCGGCAACGCGGCCCTGCCCAATCCCCAGGTCTGGCTGCTCTTCCTGGTCGCGACGGCCTGGGGCGTATTGGACGCGATCCAGCGCCCGTCGCTCGACGCCCTGCTGCCCCGGCTGGTCGAGCGCGACGAGCTCGCCGCGGCCGCCGCGCTAGGCAGCCTCCGCGGCACCCTTGGCATGATCCTCGGGCCCGCGCTCGGCGGGGTGTTGATCGCCGTATCCGGGCTCACCGTCACCTACCTGTTCGATGTCGCCTCGTTCGTGGTCGGACTGGCATGTCTCTGGCTGATGCGCGCCGTCCCGCCGCCCGCGGACGCAGAGCGGCCGAGCCTCCGCCGGGTGGTCGAGGGTCTGCGCTACGCGCGCAGCCGCCAGGAGCTCATCGGCACGTACATGGTCGACATCGTCGCCATGTTCTTCGGGATGCCGTTCGCCCTGTTTCCAGCGATCGCGCAGGGACTGGGTGGGGCCAGGGTGTTGGGGCTCCTCTATACCGCTCCCGCGGTGGGCTCCTTTCTTTTTTCGGCCACGAGCGGCTGGACCAACCGTGTCCATCGGCACGGCAGGGGCGTGATCGTCGCCGCCACGATCTGGGGCCTCGCGATCATCGGTTTTGGCCTGGCACCCGGTCTCTGGCCGGCGCTCTTGTTCCTCGCCCTGGCCGGCGCCGCCGACATGATGAGCGGCGTCTTCCGGTCCGTGATCTGGAACCAGACGATCCCGGACTCGCTGCGGGGCAGGCTGGCGGGGATCGAGATGATCAGCTACACATCGGGCCCGGCGCTGGGCAATCTCGAGGCGGGCGTGGTTGCCTCGCTCTTCAACGTGCGGGTATCGGTCGTCTCGGGCGGCGTGCTGTGCGTCGCCGGCTGCCTGCTGGCGGCGATCGCCCTACCCGTCTTCCGCACTTACGACGCGCGCCTGTACCATCTCGCGCCAGAACACGTGCCCGATAGCGTCAAGCGAGAGTAGCCATGAGCCCATCCCAGATCGCCCTCCTGTCGGTGGCCTCAGCGGCGTTCGCCCTGTGGGCGGCGGTGTTCGCGACCCGGGCCGACTTCGCCACGCGGCGGGCGATCAGGGAGTCCAACACCCGCTGGGAAGCCAGCATGAGGCCGGTCCCGCACATCACGTTCACGGAGTTCGCCGCTCCAGGGCAGTCGATCCAGGTCCAGGTAGAGAATCTCGGCGGCACCCTGGCAGGCTGCGCGATCATCCTGCAGAACGCCGACGAGATCTACGCCACCGAGCTGACGCTGCCGGAGAAGGCGCCGGCCCGGCCCATCTCGTTGCCCTTCATCGTGAAAGCCTGGAAGCGCGTGGCGCAGCCGCGACCCCTTCTCCTCATCGCGCGCGACGTCAGTGGTCGCTGCTTCGACTGCCTCGACGGCGGCAAGCAGGTCAAGGATCCGCAGAAATGGGTCACGAGCCGCCTGCGCGAGCTGCGCATGCAGGGAATGGTTACCTTCCCGTCAGTGACGGGTCCGGCCCGGACCTAGTGGACGTGATCGAGCTCGGCTCGTAGCTTCAGCTCGACGTTGCCCTTCAGCGCCTGGGACACCGGACATCCGTTCTTGGCGTCCTCGGCGAATTTCTCGAATTCATCAGCGCTGAGGCCGTGGATGTGCCCGCGAACCGTGATCGTGCTCGAAGTGATCCCGGTCCCGGGTACGAACTCCACCTCGGCGGTCGTCGTCAGCCGCTCCGGATTGTGGCCCGCCTTGGCCAGTCCGTTGGAAAGCGCCATCGAGTAGCACGCGGCGTGCGCGGCGGCGATCAGCTCCTCGGGGCTGGTGCCTCCCTTTGCGCGGTCGGCACGGCTGGCCCACGTGACCGTGAATTCCGGAAAACTGCCGCTTGCAACTTTGACTCGCCCCTTTCCGCTCGTGAGATCCCCTTCCCAAATTGCGTCTGCTCGACTGACCGTCGCCATGCCTCACCTCCAGCCGTGTCTTCACTTGCAGGATAGTTGTTGCGTGAAACGGCAATGAAGGCACAGGAAATTCCCGATCTCGATCCGCAGCCGCGCGATGCCGACGGCCACGGATACGTCGACTTTTTGTCCTCGGATAAGCTCAGCGTCGGCCTCGCGGTCTGGCCCGCCGGGGTGACCGACCGTCAAAAGCCGCACGCGGAAGACGAGGTGTACTACGTGGTCCGCGGCCGCGGCGCCATCCGCGTCGCCGATGAGGACCGACCCGTGCGGTCGGGCAGCCTGATCTTCGTGGCCGCCGGAGTCGAGCATCGATTTCACGACATCGAAGAAGAGCTGCGTGTGCTGGTCTTCTGGGCGCCTCCCCACACAGCGACGCGTCATCATTAGGCGCGATGTCGCAGCAGATGCCGTCCGTGCTGGTGACCACGACTGAGAGGCCGGCCGGCTACGAGGTGAAGCAGGCGCTCGGCCAGGTGTTCGGCGTGGTGGTGCGGAGCCGCGGCCTGGGCGGGAACGTCATGGCGGGCCTTCGCTCGCTCGCCGGCGGGGAGATCGTGGAGTACACGCGGCTGGTCGAGGACACGCGCCGGCACGCGATCGACCGCATGGTCGAGAACGCCCGCGCCATGGGTGCCAACGCGGTGGTGATGATGCGATTCGACTCGTCGGAGATGGGCCAGACGATGACCGAGGTCGTCGCCTACGGCACTGCGGCAGTCGTCGAGCGCAGCTAGATGCACATCGAGTGGTTCGTCTTCGTCCTTGTCCTCGCCTTTGCGGTCGTGGGCTATTTCGTCTGGGACCGCCGCTATCGCGGTGATGACAAAGGCAGCTTCAAGCCGACCGGCGAGGTGTTCAAGGACCCGACCTCGGGCAGGATGACAAGGGTTTACGAAGACCCCGCAACCGGCCGGCGGCAGTACCGCGAAGAGCCGCCTAGCCCGTAGAGAACCTGGGCCGCGCCGGCTGGCCGGCGCTGTCGAGGACCAGGGCAGGAAGGTAGTCACCGGCCGGCGTGCGAACCCACCACGCGCGGTCCTTGCGCCACTCCGCAGGCGTCGAGAACCGGTACCTGTAGAGCACCGCTCGCACGGCCGCCGGCGGGCGTTCGGGAAACGGGTTGGTGCGCAGAAGCTTCAAGGTCGCGCGATCTCCTTGCAGCAGCTTGATGACGAAGGCGATGAACCACTGATGGCGGAACGGCGACTCCATGGCTGCAAACCACATCAGCCAGTCGAGCCTCAAGTGGTACGGCGCGTACTGGAGAGGAACTCGTCGAAGGTCACCCGGCTTGCCCTTGAACTCGTAGGCCTTCCATGCCGCATCGCGCTCGGTGGGGTCGGCGGTGCCCTCGACGATGATCTCGAACCGCTCCTTGGTCACTGAGCCAAAAGCGCCGTACGTGTTGACGAGATGGAACGGGTCGAAGCTGAAGTTCATCAGCTGGTGCGGAGAGACAAGGTTCAGCACCGGCCGGTAGCTGAGAACCACGACCAGCACCGTGACCCCGATGCCGAGCCACTGCCACCAGATCGGCAGTGGCACAAGGTGCGGAACCTGGACGGACACGAAGAGCGACAGCGCGCGGTCGTCGAAGGCCGAGAACGCGAGCGTCATCGTCAGGAAGTTGAGCCACGAGAAATTACCGCTCAGAACCAGCCATGCCTGGGTGAGGACGATGACCGCGCCCGCGATCGACGCCACCGGCTGCGGCGCGAACAGAAAGAACGGGACGACAAGCTGGGCGAAGAAGTTGCCCAGCACCTCGACGCGATGGAGAGGTTTGGGGAGATGGTGAAAGAACCAGCTGAGCGGGTTCGGCATCGGCTGCGTCTCGTGGTGGTAGAGGAGGCAGGTCAGGTCACGCCAGCACCGGTCTCCTCGCAGCTTGATCAGGCCGGCGCCGAACTCGACGCGAAAGACGAGCCAGCGGAACAGGAGGATGATCGGCCAGGCCGGAACCGTCGGTCCAGCGCCCAGGAAGACGGCGAGGAACCCGGCCTCGAGAAGCAACGTCTCCCATCCAAACGCGTAGAAGATCTGACCGACGTTGACGATCGACAGGTAGAGCGCCCACAGCGCAAACCACACCACGATCGCAACCCACGGGGGCGCGACGTCGACGAGGCCGATCACGACGCCCAGGCTCAGGACAATTCCGCCCCACGCCACGACCATCAACAGGGGGTCTGAATAGCGGACGTGGAACAGGCTCGGCGCCTCGATGAATCGGACGCGCGAGAGAAACAGCGGCACTGGCAGCAAGCCGCGCTCCCCGAGCAGCGGCCGGAACTGGTTGGCCGCGACCAGGAACGCAGCAAAGTAGATGAGGCCCAGCATTCGCTCGATGACCAGCCTCGTCAGCCAGTAATCGGGCGCCTGGAGCCAGTCCATGTCAGCGCAGGCGTGACCTCAGGGCCGCTCGAGCCGCATTCACACCGCACATCCCGTGAATGCCCCCGCCCGGTGGAGTCGACGCCGAGCAGATGAAGATCTCCGCGTTGGGCGTCGCATATGGGTGGAAGCTGAACACCGGTCGGGCGAGCAGGCCGCGAAGGTCCATCCGGCCGCCCATGATGTCGCCGCCGACGGCGTTCGGGTGCTCGGACTCGATCCTCTGCGGGGTCCACGCGCTCCGCATGCGGATGAGATGCCGAAATCCCGGCGCAAAGCGCTCGACCTGGCTCTCGATGGCCTCGGTCATGTCTGCGTTCGAGCCGTTCGGGACGTGGCAGTACGCCCATGCCACATGCTTGTTGCTCGGCGCCCGAGTCCTGTCGAACAGAGTCGGCTGCGTGAGGAGGACGAAGGGCCGCGCTGGATGCGCGCCTCGCGCCACCTGCAGTTCCGATTCCGCGATCTCCTCCATCGTCCCGCCGATGTGCACGGTCGCGGCGCGCAGGCACTCCGCGGAGCGCCACGGGATCGGCCCGTCGAGCGTCCAGTCGAGCTTGAAGGCCCCCGGCCCATGGTGGAAGGTCTCGAGCTTGTCGCGATAGGGCTGGGGCAGGTGACGCCCGGCGATTTCGAGGACGCCCTTCGGCGCGAGGTCGAGCAGGACGGCACGGTGCGCCGGGACGTCGTCCAACGACTCGACGCGGGTGCCGCAACGAACCTCGCCGCCGAGCCCGGTCAGCCGCTGGACCATCGCATCGGCGACGGTTGCGGAGCCGCCGCGGGCGACCGGCCATCCGCCGGCGTGCGCCGAACCGAGCATCAGCAATCCCACCGCGCCGGTGCCGGCCTCGTCGAGCGCCAGGAGGCTGTGCGCCGCCGCGCCCGCCAGCAGGGCGCGCGCTTCGCGTTCCTGGAAGAGGACTCCGGCGAGGGCCAGCGCCGACAGAAGTCCCGGCAACCCGAAACGCGCCAGGAGAACTGGATGGCGTGGCGGCTGGGGCGGCGCCAGGACCATCGCCAGGAGCTCCGGCATCCGCCCGGCGAGGGGCCGGATCAGCCGGCGATAGCCGGCCGCGTCGCCGCGCAGTCGCGAAGCGGTCTGCTCGACCGAGCGCTCCAAAATCACGGCGCTGCCGTCGTCGAAAGGATGCGCGAGCGGCGCCGGCGGCGCGACCAGCTCCAGGCCCATCGGGTTGAAGAAGGGGAGCAGCGGCGGCAGGGCCATGATCGTCGAGCAGACGTCATGGCGGAACGCCGGCTCCAGCAATTGTTCCGTCCGCAAACCACCGCCAGGGACGCCCGCCGCCTCGAGGACCAGGACCGACTTGCGGGCCTCGGCGAGGGTTATGGCGGCCGCCAGCCCGTTGGGTCCGGAGCCAACGACCACGGCGTCGAAGCGCTCCGCCATGCGCCTAGCCTGACGTTTTCGCCGTGTTTTGGGTGGGAATCAAATGAGGAAGGAAATGAGCGAAAGCAAAGTCCTGGCCTGCCCTCGCTGCGGCCAGAAAAACCGGGTCAAGGTTGTCGCCGCCGGCGTGCCGCATTGCGCCACATGCGGATCCGCCCTGCCCTGGCTGGTCGAGATCTCGACCGCCGACTTCAAGGACGGCGTCGCCGCCAGCCCCGTCCCCGTGCTCGCCGACTTCTGGGCGCCGTGGTGCGGCCCGTGCCGCATGGTGGCCCCCGCCGTCGAGAAGGTCGCGACCGACCTGGCGGGCAAAGTCAAGGTGGTCAAGATCAACACCGACGAGCAGCCTGAGCTCGGTCAGAGGTTTGGCGTGCAGAGCATCCCGACGCTGATCTTGTTCGACGGCGGCAGCGAGAAGGACCGTGTCATCGGTGTGAGGCCCGCTGCCGCCCTGCGCAGCTGGGTCGAGGCAAAGCTCCAGACCGCGCCTCGCTGAAGTCCGCGGCCGCTACCGAGCCGGCGACGGCGCGGCTGTCAGGACCCGCCGAACCTCGCGCGCGACCTCGACCGACTCGCGTGCCTTGATCACGAGAGTCGGCACCACGGCCCCTGACGCGGCGATGTTGGCGTCGACGCCCGCGGTTGAGTTGAGGGCGGGGTCGATCTCGAGGCCGAGGAAGCGAAGGCCGCCGACCGCGGCTGCCCTCACCGGCGCCGCGTTCTCCCCCACCCCGCCCGTGAACACCAGCGCGTCAAGACCGTTCATCGCGGCAGCCATTGACGCGATCAGAGCACGAAGACGGTGGATGTAGACGTCGAAGGCAAGCTCTGCCTGATCGTCACCGTCGGCGATGCGCTTGAGGATCTCGCGCATATCGCCGGTCCCCGTCAGTGCGAAGAGGCCACCGCTCCGGTCCAGGGCATCGGTCAGCTCAGGTTCGGAGATTCCGGCGTGGCGTTCGAGATAGAGGAGAGCGCCCGGGTCGACCGTGCCTGACCGGGTGGCCATCACGAGACCCTCGAGCGGCGTGAATCCCATCGTGGTGTCGATCGAGCGACCGCCGCGCACCGCGGCCAGGGAAGCGCCGGCTCCGAGATGGCAGGTGACCACCCTCAGGTTGTGCGGCGAGAGTCCGAGCATCTCGGCGGCCCTGCGCGCCGCGTAAGCGTGCGAGAAGCCGTGGAAGCCGTATCGCTTGATCCCGTACCGCTCACGCCAGTCGTCGGGAATGGCGTACGTCGACGCGGCGGCCGGCATGCGCGAATGGAAGGCGGTGTCCAGGCACGCCACAGCCGGGATACGAGGGAGCAGCTCGCGCGCGGAGGCTATACCCGCCAGTGCTGCCGGGAGGTGCAGTGGTGCGAGATCCGTGATGGTGACCAGGTAGCTGATGACCTGGCTGTCGATGCGGACGGACGCGCGCAGGCGAGGTCCTCCGTGGACCACGCGATGCCCGACGGCCTCGATCCCGTGCAGCTCGTGGATCGCAACGGCGAGCCGCGCCTCGTCGAGCCGGCCCTCGGCAGCTTCGAACTCACGATCCGCGAGAACGGTGTCGTCCTCGTCGACCAGGCTGACCTTGAGGGAGCTCGAACCAGCGTTGAGGACCAGGACGCGCAAGCGGCTAGCCAGGCCAGGTCCAGTTGAGGATTTCGGGCGCGTCCTGACCGTGGTCGCGCGTGTACTGTCGGCTGCGAAGTCGCATGTCGGCCATGAGCTGGCGCACGTGCGCGGCCCTGGAACCCAGCGACGGAACGCGGTCGATCACGTCCATCACCAGGTGATAGCGGTCGAGGTCGTTCAGCATGACCATGTCGAATGGCGTGGTCGTGGTTCCCTGTTCCTTGTAGCCGCGGACATGGAGGTTGTCGTGGTTCGTCCGCCGGTAGCTGAGGCGGTGGATCAGCCACGGATAGCCGTGGTAGGCGAAGATCACCGGCCTGTCCTTCGTGAAGACTTCGTCGAACTCCGCGTCGGGGAGTCCGTGCGGATGCTCGGACGCCGGCTGGAGCCGCATCAGGTCGACCACGTTGACGACCCGCATCGCGACCTGAGGCAGGTGCTTGCGGATGAGGTCCGCCGCGGCCAGCGTCTCGAGCGTCGGCACGTCGCCGGCGCACGCGAGCACCACGTCCGGGTCGCGGCCCTCGTCATTGCTGGCCCAGTCCCAGATGCCAAGGCCCCGCGTGCAGTGCGCGATCGCCTCGTCCATCGAGAGGTAGTTCAGTGCCGGTTGCTTGCCCGCGATGATCACGTTGACGTAGTTGCGGCTGCGCAGGCAGTGGTCCGCGATCGACAGCAGGCAGTTCGCGTCGGGCGCGAGATACACGCGAATGACCTCGGCCTTCTTGTTCACCACGTGATCGATGAATCCAGGGTCCTGGTGCGAGAAACCGTTGTGGTCCTGGCGCCAGACGTGCGACGAAAGCAGGTAGTTGAGCGATGCGATGGGGCGACGCCACGGAATGTCGCGCGTCGTCTTCAACCACTTGGCGTGCTGGTTGAACATCGAGTCGATGATGTGGATGAAGGCCTCGTAGCAGTCGAAAAGACCATGCCGTCCGGTGAGCAGGTATCCCTCGAGCCAGCCCTCGCAGAGGTGCTCGCTGAGGATCTCCATCACGCGGCCGTCTGGAGCGAGGTGATCATCACCCGGCACCATCTGGGCGTCCCAGGCCCGGTTGGTCGCTTCGAGGACCGCTCCCAGCCGGTTGGACACAGTTTCGTCGGGCCCCATGATCCGGAAGTTGTCCGGGTTCATCTTCACGACGTCGCGCAGGTACGCGCCGAGGATCCGAGTCGCCTCGCTCGGCGTCGTGCCCGGCCTGGGCACATCCACGGCGTAGTCGCGGAAATCAGGGAGGCGGAGGTCTTTGAGCAGCTCGCCGCCGTTGGCGTGCGGGTTGTCGCTCATGCGGCGGTCGCCCCTGGGCGGCAGCTGCGCGAGCTCGTCGACGAGCCTTCCTGAGCCGTCGAACAGCTCCTCTGGCCGGTAGCTCCGCATCCAGTCGTCGAGAACCTCGATGCGAGAGGGCTCCGATGCGAAGTCCGAGATCGGTACCTGGTGGGCTCGGAAGGTGCCTTCGATCTGTTCGCCGTCGACAGTCTTCGGTCCGGTCCAGCCCTTCGGCGTGCGCAGGATGATCATTGGCCAGGACGGACGGTGCGCCTCGTGGTCTGACCCCGCCGCCCGCTTGATCCGCGCAATCTCGTCGAGCGCCCAATCGAGCGCCGCGGCCATCTGCTGGTGCACGCTGGGTGGGTCGTCACCGCTCACGATCACCGGTGTGTGTCCGTACCCCTCGAACAGCGCCAGCAGCTCTTTTTCCGGGATTCGCGCGAGCACGGTCGGGTTCGCGATCTTGTAGCCGTTGAGGTGGAGGATCGGCAGCACAGCCCCATCACGCGCCGGGTTGACGAACTTGTTCGAGTGCCAGCTCGCTGCGAGCGGACCCGTCTCCGCCTCGCCGTCGCCGACGATGCCGAAGACTGTCAGATCGGGGTTGTCGAACGCCGCGCCATACGCATGGACAAGCGCGTAGCCGAGCTCACCGCCCTCATGTATCGAGCCGGGCGTCTCCGGTGAGTTATGGCTTGGGATCCCGCCCGGAAATGAGAACTGGCGGAACAGCTTGCGCAGGCCGGCTTCGTCGAACGTCACGTCCGGATAGCGCTCGGTGTAGGTGCCCTCGAGATACGCATTCGCAACGCCCGCGGGGCCCCCGTGTCCCGGACCCATGATGTAGATGGCGTCCAGGTCGCGCTGCTTGATCACCCGGTTCGCATGCGCGTAGATGAGGTTCAGCCCCGGAGTGGTGCCCCAGTGGCCCAACAGGCGGGGTTTGATGTCCTCGAGGCGAATCGGCCGCGTGAGGAGTGGATTGTCGAGCAGGTAGATCTGCCCGACCGACAGGTAGTTGGCAGCGCGCCAGTAGGCGTTGATGCGGCGCAGCTCGTCTGCGTCGAGGGGTTGAGCATGCGCGAGGTCGGGCGCCACCGCAGTCTCGCTCTGGCTAGGCGTCGTTCGTAACTCCTACCTCTCATCATGGCACCAGACATGACCACGGCCGAGGCGGCAGCAGCCAATCCGGAAAAGGTCTTGACGGCCCTGAGCTCCGGACCGGCCGGCCTCTCGACCGAGGAAGCAAAACGGCGCAATGCAGAGGTGGGCCCCAACGCCATCGCCGCGCAATCTCGTTCGCTGACGAAGATCGTGGCGGCCCAGGCACGCAACGGCATCAACGTGCTGCTGACCGGGGCAGGCATCCTCACCATCGTCACGGGCGACCTCGTTGACGGCGGGATCATCCTGCTCCTGATCGTGCTCAACATCGGTTTGAGCATCCTCCAGGAATACCGGGCCGAGAGGGCGCTCGAGGCCCTTCGCAACCTCCTCCCGATGCAGGCACGCGTCATCCGCGACGGCGCGGAGATCGCGTTGCCGGCCGACCAGCTCGTTCCCGGTGACGTGGTGGTGATTTTCAGCGGGGACCTCGTGCCCGCTGACATGCGGGTGTTCGAGAGCCAGGGACTGCAGGTCAACCAGGCGAGCCTCACAGGCGAGTCGGTTCCACAGGAGAAAGACACACGTCCTGCGAACAGCGACCAGCCCGTCGAATGGACCGGCATCGCGTTCGCAGGGACCACGGCCGTGGGAGGCGAAGGCAAAGCGGTGGTGGTCGCAACCGGCACGCGCACACAGTTCGGCCAGACCGCCGAGCTGGTCAAGTCCGCGCACGCACACAGCGACTTCGAGGCCAACCTGACGAAGTTCGCCGGGTTCCTTCTGCGCTTCGGACTGCTGCTCGCGGCAGGGGTCTTTGTCGCCAACGCGCTGCTCGGGCGCGGCGTGCTGACCTCGCTGACGCTGGCGCTTGCGCTTTCGCTTGGCATCGTGCCCGAGGCGCTGCCTGCAGTCAGTGCGACCACGCTCGCACTCGGCGCGAGAGTGCTTGCACGCAAGAAGGTGCTCGTGCGAAGGCTTGCCGCGGTCGAAGACTTCAGCGCCATCGACACGCTTTGCAGCGACAAGACCGGCACGATCACCGAGAACCGGACGCAGCTGGTGGATACATGGTCCATGGTCCCGCGCGACAGCCTGCTGCGGTCCGCGGTGCTCTGCTCGAGCTACCCAGAGCGCGGAGTCAACGTGATCGACGACGCGATCATCACCGCGGCCGCCCACCTGGACCTTGACGCGGTGACCAGGGAGCCCCGTCAAACGGTGCAAGAGTTCAGCCCGGAGACAAAGCTGATGTGCGTCGCGGTGCGGCAAGAGCTGATCTTCAAAGGCGCGGCCGACAGGCTGATCAAGCGCAGCTCCCGCGTGCGCGCTCCGAGCGGCGACCAGCCCCTGGATGAGTCGACTTCCAAGCAGGTGATCGACCAGATTGCGCGTATGCAGGAGGACGGTTCGAGAGTGCTCGCTGTCGCGGCGGCCCCCGTCGGTTCAGCCCCTGATACTGCGGAGCTGACGCTCATCGGGCTGCTGGCCCTGTCCGATCCGCCAAGACCTGGTGCTGCCGAAGCTCTGAAGGATGCCGGCCGCCTCGGCGTCGAGGTCAAGATCGTGACCGGAGACGCGAGGCCGCGGGCCGCCGCCATTGCCCGAGCGATCGGCCTCGACGTCCCGGACAGCGCCATCATCTCGGCGGCCGAGATGCAGGGCGAGAACATCGAGGCTGCCGCCGTGGCGGGCCGCATCTTCGCCGAGGTCGTGCCCGCCGACAAGTTCCGCCTGGTCCAGACGCTGCAGCACCTCGGCCGGCACGTGGCGGTGACCGGTGACGGTGTCAACGACGCACCGGCCCTTCAGGCGGCTGACGTCGGGATCGCGCTCGCGAGCGGCACGGACGCGACCAAGGGCGCAGCCGACATCGTCCTCCTCGAAGACAACCTGGAGGTCATCGTCGACGGCATCACAGAAGGCCGGCGGATCTTCACCAACATCAACCGATACCTGCTCTACACGATGGTCGGCAACTTCGCCAACGTGGTCATCGTCGCCTTTGCATCGCTGGTGCTGCCGTACCTGCCCCTTCTCCCGGCCCAGCTGTTGCTCCTTAACTTGCTTTCCGACCTACCAATGCTCGCGCTGGCGACGGACGTGGTCGCCTTTGACGACATCTCCACGCCCAGACGATGGGACGTAAGGCGCCTCGTCGAGCTTTCGATCTTTCTAGGCGTGCTCAACGCACTGCTTGCGTTCGGGCTGCTGCGCTTCTTTCAGGGACGCCCTGAGGAAGTCGTCCACGCCGTTTGGTTCCTGTTCCTGGGATCGACCGGGCTCTTCATCCTCTTTGCGGTCCGAGGCAAGGAGTGGTTCTTCGATCGCCCCTGGCCGAGCGCGCCAGTCCTGCTCGCGATCGGTGCGGCGTTCGCGGTCACGATCGCGTTCATCAACGTGCCGCCGATCAAGACGCTTCTGCATTTCGGCACTCTGAGCTCGATTGAACAGGCGGGGATCGTGGCTTACTCGGCCGGCTACCTCGTGATCGCGGACCTGTTGAAGCGCGAGTTCAATCGAGTTCACATGGCCCTGGTGCCGGGTAGACAGCGCCCGCCTGGGCGTAGATAAGATGGGATGGTGCACGTGTCATTGCGCCGGGCAGGCGGCTTTGCCGCGCTGGCCGCGCCGGTTCTGATGTGGAGCGAGTTCCTGACCCACGGCCTGAGCCGTCAGGGTTACGACTTGCTGACGCGTCCGTTCAGCGACCTCGCGACGCGCGGCACACCGAACGCGAACGAGTTCGTGATCGGGTTCTTTCTGGTCCCCGGGCTGCTCACCGTCCTCGTCGGGATCGGCCTGTGGTTCTCGACGCATGAGAGTCAGGCGTGGCGACTCGGCTCGCTCCTGATCATGGCGGCCGGGATCTTTCTTTTTGCAACTGGCGCGTTCCAGCAGGATCCGCAGTCTCACCTGGCCGGCGTGGTCCATGGCACGGTGTCGCAGACGTGCTTTGCCATTGCCAGCGTCGCGCCGCTCGTCCTGTTCATCGGCTCGCTGCAAAGCTCTCATCTGAATCCGCCGCGCAGGCTCTGGCTCGTCGCCGGTCTGGCCGCGGTGGCGATCGAAGGCCTCGGCGTCGCGATACGTCCTGTCACGTCCTATCCGGACGGTCTGTTCCAGCGACCTTTCACGCTGGTGCTCACGATCTGGTTCGTCGCCACCGGGGCGTGGCTGCTCAGGCTGCGCACACGGGACCGAACACTGGCGAACTAGCCCACAATCTCCGCTGACGTGAGCCGTCAGCGAATTCACTACCTGGACTGGCTCAAGGTGCTGATCGTCTACGGCATCCTGCTCTTCCACTCGTCGCTCGTCTTCACGACGATGCCGTGGCTCGTCTCGAATCGCGACCACAGCACGTTACTCAGCGCGTTCGCCGGCTTTTGCTTCCCGTGGGGCATCCCCGCGATGTTCATGATCGCGGGCGCCGACGCGTGGTTCGGGCTTCGCTCCAGCACGCCGCGGCAGTTTGTCTGGAGGCGCGTGCTCCGCCTTCTCCTGCCGATGGTCGTCGGCCTGGTCGTCCTCTCGCCGTACCAGCGATTCATCACGAGCCACAACCCGCCACCCCCGATGAGCCAGCTGCCCGCGTTCTACATCAACTTCTTCCGCACCTTTACGTTCGAGCCGCACCTGTCGTGGATCGCCAAGTACTGGCTGCACCTGTGGTTCCTGGGTTACCTCTTCGCGATCTCGGTCGTCTGCCTTCCCCTTTTCATATGGCTGCGGCGACAGATCGGGATCGGCTTCACCGGAGAGCTCGTCAGGCTCGCCAACTTCCGCGGCGGTCTCTTTCTGATCGCCGCCCCACTCTACTTATCGCAGTTCATCCTGCGGCCGTTCTTTCCCGGCTACCAGGATTGGGCCGATGTCGCCACGTATACCTTTGTGTTCGCGATGGGAGCGATCTTGTTCAGTGACCGCCGCTTCGAGGCGGCGATCTTGCGCGACATTCCATGGATCCTGGCGATCGGCGTCCTGTCCGCTCTGGGCGCGGCGCTGCTGCTCGGGTCGGTGGGGTTCAGCATGACGGGCGTAATGCACCTGCCAGTTCCGGAGCAAGCGGCCTTCACGCTGTTCTGGAGTCTCGACGTCTGGACCTGGAACCTTGCCGTGCTTTACGCCGGCATCCGCTGGCTGAATTCTTCGGGACGCGTGCTGACTTACGCCAATGAGTCGGTGCTGCCCTTCTACGTGATCCATCACCCCGTCGTGCTGACGGTTGCTTCGTTGGTCGTGACATGGAATCTCAACCTGTGGCCGAAGTTCGCGATCATCGTCG
>WNGD01000023.1_pt1 | contig 120672 bp, 116 predicted proteins | sample 5400671 | NCBI WGS metagenome assembly WNGD01 (sample SAMN13153369, study PRJNA577476) | soil metagenome | isolation source: 40 cm soil or saprolite under grassland replicate 2 | place: USA:California | collected 2016-06-15 | reverse complement strand
AGGTCGGGGCGGACCTGGCGAGGAACACGCCGTTTTGGACCGAGGCGCTGAACGAGATTCTCGCCGGGGGCAACAAGGTCTTCTGAGGCTGGTGCGGAGCGTGCTAACCCATTATCTTTTCTAGCAGTTAGAGCCGCCCGCCGGAGCTCCGGTGGCGGCTCGTTTCCTGCTGGCAGACGCGAGCGAGCAAACTCATCGTGGCCCTATCGGATCGGTTCAGCGAATTCGACCGTCGTCTCACCGAGCTCGGGAGCTTCCTTTGACGTAGACGGGAAGACCAAGCGGCTGGGCGAGCTGGAGCACGCCATGGCCGAGGGCGGTGTCTGGAGCAATCCGGAAAAAGCCGGTCAGGTAGTGCAGGAGGTCAAGCAGCTGAAGCGCTGGGTCGAGCCCTACCACGCCGTGCTGAAGCGGCTCGAGGACGCGCGCGCCCTCGACGAGCTGTCGGCGGGCAAGTCCGACGAGGATGTGGCGCGGTATGTGGCCGAGGTGCTCAAGGGGAGGTCGCTCGACGACGAAGCGGATGCCATCGCCGCCCAGCTCGAGGCGCTCGAGCTGCAGAACATGCTGCGCGGCCCCGACGACGCGCGCGACGCGCTCCTCACGATCCACCCGGGCGCGGGCGGCACCGAATCCCAGGACTGGGCCGAGATGCTGATGCGCATGTACACCCGCTGGGCCGAGCGCCACGGCTTCAAGGTCGAGCTGCTCGACCTGCTCCAGGGCGAGGAGGCCGGGATCAAGTCCGCGGAGATCCAGATCAGCGGGCAGTACGCCTACGGCCTCCTCAAGGCGGAGAAGGGAGTGCACCGGCTGGTGCGCATCTCGCCCTTCGACGCTCAGTCACGCCGCCACACCTCGTTCGCCTCGGTGTTCGTCTACCCGGTGGTGGACGAAGACATCGAGATCGAGATCAACGACGACGATTTGCGGATCGACACGTTCCGCGCCTCGGGCAAGGGCGGCCAGCACGTCAACAAGACGTCCTCGGCGGTGCGGATCACCCACCTGCCGAGTGGCATCGTCGTCTCCTGCCAGCAGGAGCGCAGCCAGTTCAAGAACAAGGCGACGGCGCTCAAGATGCTCAAGGCGCGCCTGTACGAGCGCGCCGTCGAGGAGCGCGAGGCGAAGAAGGCCGAAGTCGACAAGCAGAAGACCGACATCGCCTTCGGCAACCAGATCCGCTCCTACGTCTTCCAGCCCTACACGATGGTGAACGACCATCGCACCGAGCTGAAGGTCGCGGACGTCCAGAAGGTGATGGACGGCGATCTCGATCCCTTCATCGAGGCGTACCTGAAGCGCTTCGGGAGCAAGGCGGCGTGACCAGCTTCGTCGAGGCGGCGCGCCGCGAGAAGCTCGCCGAGCTGGTGAGGCGCGGCGTCGCAGCGTTCGCGTACCGCTTCGACCGCACGGGGACTGCCCGCGCGGCGCTCGAGGGATTCCGCGAGGGCGACGCGACGACGCACCGCCTCGCCGGCCGGCTCGTCGCCCTGCGCCCGCACGGCAAGTCCACCTTCGGCCATCTCGCCGACCGGTCCGGCAAGATCCAGCTCTACTTCAAGCGGGACACGCTGGGCGACGCGGTCTACGAGCTCGTGGGGCTGCTCGACCTCGGCGACTTCGTCGGCGTCGAGGGGCCGCTGTTCCGGACCAAGACGGGCGAGGTGACGCTGCGAGTGGATCACGTCACGCTCCTGGCGAAGTCGCTCCGCCCGCTGCCGCTCGGCAAGGAGGACGCGAGCGGTGTGCGGCACGGCGAGCTGTCGGACCCCGAACTGCGGGCCCGCCAGCGGTACGCCGATCTCGCGGTGCACCCCGAGGCGCGCGAGCTGTTCCGGCTGCGCGCGCGGGTGGTGAGCTACATCCGGACGTTCCTCGACGCGCGCGGCTACCTCGAGGTCGAGACGCCCGTGCTGCAGCCGCTGTACGGCGGCGCCACCGCGCGGCCGTTCAAGACGCATTACGACGCGCTCGACGCCACCTTCTACCTCCGCATCGCCGACGAGCTGTACTTGAAGCGCTGCATCGTGGGCGGGCTCGAGCAGGTGTACGAGATCGGGCACGACTTCCGGAACGAGGGGATGTCGCGGTTCCACAACCCCGAGTTCACGATGGCCGAGTGGTACCAGGCGTACGCCGACTACGAGGTGATGCTGCAGCTCACGGAGGAGCTGGTGGCCGGCATGGTGCGGGAGCTGTTCGGCACCGCGACGCTCGAGCGCCACGGCGCGACGCTCTCGTTCGAGCGGCCGTTCGCGCGCCGCGACTTCTCCACGCTGGTGCGGGAGACGGCGGGCGTGGACCTCGCCCGGGCGACCGACACCGAGCTGCGCGCCGCGCTGCGGCGCAAGGAGGTCGCCGAGGCGGACCAGCTCGCGGGCGCCAAGCTCGTGGACGAGGTGTTCAAGAACTACGTCGAGCCGACCCTCGTGCAGCCGACGTTCGTGCTCGACTACCCGGTGGCGCTGTCGCCGCTCGCCAAGCTCAAGCGCGACGATCCCACGCGGGTGGAGCGCTGGGAGCTGTTCATCCAGAAGCGCGAGATCGCCAACGCGTTCAGCGAGCTGAACGACCCGGAAGAGCAGCGCCGTCGCTTCGAGCAGCAGGCGCGCTTCCGGGCGGCGGGCGACGCCGACGCGCAGCTGTTGGACGAGGATTTCCTGCGCGCGCTCGAGTACGGGATGCCGCCGACGGGCGGGGTAGGGATGGGGATCGACCGGCTGGTGATGATCCTCGCCGACCAGACGAACATCCGTGACGTGATCCTCTTTCCGATGCTTCGGCCCGAATGATCTCCCGCCTCGAGCTCGGGCTCGCGCTCCGTTACCTCCGGAGCCGCCGCGCGTCGCGGCTGCTCTCGCTCATCACGGTGATCGCCGTGGGCGGGGTGACGGTGGGCGTGATGGCGCTCGTCGTCGTCTTGGGCGTGATGAACGGCCTGCAGGCGGACCTGCGCGACAAGATCCTGGTCGCCAACCCGCACCTCCGGGTGCTCACCTACGGGGAGGGCCTGCGACTCGACGACTGGCGCAAGGTCCTGGCGGAGGTGCGCCGCACCGCCGGAGTCTCGGCGGCGGCGCCGTTCGTGCTGACCCAGGGGCTCATCTCGGCGGGACACGATTACGCCGAGGGCGTCATCGTGTACGGCGTGGATCCCGACACCGGTCACCGCGCGGTAACGAGCTTCGCGCGTCACTTCACGAAGGGCGACCTGAGGTTCCAGACGACGCGCTCCGACGTCGAGGGCGGGATCGCCCTCGGCACGCGGCTCGCCGCCAAGCTCTCGGCCTTCCCGGGCGACGCGGTGACGCTGGTCGCGCCGGCCGGCGCCCGCTTCAACCCGAGCCTCGGCTCCTACGTCCCGCAGTTCCACCGCTACGAGGTGACCGGGGTGTTCGACACCGGCATGTTCGAGTACGACAACAGCTACGTCGCGCTCGACCGCAAGACCGCGCAGCGGTTCGCCGGGCTCGACACGGCCGTGACCGGCATCGAAGTGCGCCTGGGGGACCCGTGGCAGGCGCAGCCCTTCGGGGCCCAGCTCGAGAGCCAGCTGGGCTATCCCTACCGCGCCCTCGATTGGCAGTCCCAGAACGCGTCGCTGTTCTCGGCGCTGAAGCTCGAGAAACTCGCGATGGCCTTCGTGGTGTTTCTGATCTGCGTGGTGGCGGCGTTCAACGTCGTCGGCACCCTCACCATGGTCGTGCGTGACAAGACGCGGGAGATCGGCATCCTCCTCGCGATGGGCCTGCGGCAGGCGGCGATCCGCCGGATCTTCCTGGCGCAGGGGATTCTCATCGGGCTCACGGGCACGGCGCTCGGCGTGGCGCTCGGGCTGGTGCTGGGCGGCATGGTGAACCGCGGGCACTGGATTCCGATCGACCCGTCGATCTATTTCATCGATCACCTGCCCGTGCACACGCAGCCGCTCGACGTGCTGCTCGTGATCGCGGCGAGCATCGTGGTGGCCACGCTCGCGCCGCTCTACCCCTCGCTCCAGGCCGCGCGCCTCGATCCCGTGACGGCGATTCGGTACGAATGACCGCGCTGCTCGAGGCCCGGGGAATCCGGAAGGTGTTCGCCGGCGGGGACGGCCAGCCGCTCGAAGTGCTGCGGGGCGTGGAGCTCGAGGTGCATCGCGGCGAATTCGTGGCGATCGTCGGCGCATCGGGTGCGGGGAAGAGCACGCTGCTGCACCTGATGGGTGCGCTGGACCGGCCCACCGCGGGGGACGTGTGGCTCGACGGCTCGCGCTACGCCGACCTGGCGGGCGACGCGCTGGCCGAGCTCCGGAACCGTAAGTTGGGCTTTGTCTTTCAGTTCCATCATCTCTTGCGGGAATTCTCCGCGTTGGAGAATGTCATGATGCCCCTCCGCATCGGCGGCATGGAGCCACGCCGGGCCCGCTCGCGGGCGGAGGAAGTGCTGTCCCTCGTCGGACTCGCCGGTCGGATGACGCATCGGCCGGCGGAGCTGTCGGGAGGCGAGCAGCAGCGGTGCGCGGTGGCGCGCGCCCTGGTGCACGACCCAAGCCTCGTGCTCGCGGACGAGCCCTCGGGCAACCTGGACCACGCCAATTCGGACCGTCTGCACGAGGTGTTCTTCCGGCTGGCGCGCGAGTACGAGACGGCGGTGGTGGTGGTGACGCACAACCGGCAGCTCGCGGGACGGGCGGACCGGATCCTGATGCTCGAGGACGGCCGCGTCACAGCGGTCGGATCGGTGGACGCGATACCCTGATGCTGTGCGACAACTGCAAGGAGCGCGACGCGGTCATCAACCTGACCCAGGTGGAGCACGACACCAAGGTCACGCTCCATCTGTGCGACCAATGCGCCCAGCAGAAGGGTGTCGAGACCGGCACCGCCGTGCTCAAGGCGCCACTCGGAGGCTTTATCCAGGCCTTAGGGAAGGGAGGCGCGAACGCGCTCCCTACGGCTGCGGACGGCCTGCGGTGCGCCGCCTGCGGGTCGACGCTCAAGGACTTCCGCGAATCGGGGCGGCTGGGGTGCGCGCAATGCTACGAATCGTTTGCGTCGCACTTGCGCGACCTGCTGCGCCGGCTGCACGGGTCGAGCCAGCACGTCGGCGAGCGCTACGTCGCGCCGGGCGAAGCGGGCGCCGCCGACCCGCGGCTGCAGCTCCTCGACCTGAAGGAGCAGCTGCGGCGTGCCGTCGAGAGCGAGAACTTCGAGCTCGCGGCCGAGCTGCGCGACCGCATCCGGGTGCTCGAATGATCGACCTGTCGCTGTTGCCGGACGGGGGGATCGCCTGGCTCGACGCCTCCGGGCCGAAGGGGAGCATCGTCCTGTCGACCCGCATCCGCCTCGCCCGCAACCTCCAGGGGCACGTCTTCAACCAGCGCGCCCGCGACCCGGACCGCACCGCCGTGCTCACCCGCGTGGCGGAAGCGGGAGCCGCGAGCGACCGGCTCCACGGGGCCGTCACGTTCCGGCTCGACCAGCTGGAGCGGATCGACCGCCAGCTGCTGCACGAGCGGCACCTCGTGTCCAAGGAGCTGGCCGGGCTGGACCGCGAGGCGCGGCCCCGGCCGGGGGCGGCGCTGATCGTCCAGGCGGCGATCGGGGTGATGGTCAATGAGGAAGATCACTTGCGATTGCATGGAATGCGCTCGGGATTCGCGCTGGAGGACGCTTACGCCGACCTCGAGGCGCTGGACGCCGATCTCGGGCGGCTGCTTCCCTTCGCGTTTCACCCGGAATTTGGCTATCTTACCTCTTGCCCGACCAACGCCGGGACGGGGCTCCGGGCGAGCGTGCTTATCCACTTGCCGGGCCTCGTCTTGACGAAGGAGATCGGGAAGGTGTTGCAGGGACTGGCCCAGGTGGGGCTCACCTTCCGGGGTTTGTACGGGGAGGGGAGCGAGGTCGTCGGGAACTTCTTTCAGTTGTCGAATCAGACCACGCTGGGCAAGTCGGAGGACGAGCTGCTCGATCACCTCGGCAAGATCGTCCGTCAAGTCATCGAGTACGAGGAGCAGGCGCGCGAGGTACTGCTGCGGGACGCCCCGACGATCATCGCGGACAAGGTGTGGCGGGCCTATGGGTTGCTCAAGTACGCGCGCAGCCTGACGTTCGAAGAGACGATGAACTTGTTGAGCGGCGTGAGACTGGGTGTCGGATTGAATCTGATCCCGGGTTTGAGTGTATATACGCTCAACAAGCTGTTGATCTTCACTCAGCCCGCGCACCTGGCTGCGCTCGAGGGACGCCAGACCGGCGACCCCGAGTTGCCGACGGTGCGCGCCACGTATGTGCGCCGCGTGCTCGAGACCGAAGTCGCGTGAGGCAGGGGGGTAGATGAACGGGTACAACTTCACGGATCGGGTGCGCAAGGTGCTGCAGATGGCGCGCGAGGAAGCGGCGCGGCTGCATCACGAATACGTGGGGACTGAGCACATCCTGCTGGGGTTGATCCGCGAAGGGGAAGGCGTCGCTGCCGCCGTTCTCACCAACCTGAACGTCGATCTCGAAGAGATCCAGCAGAAAATCGAGGAGACGGTGAAGAAGGGCAAAGCGGCCGCGGCCGCCGGGCCCGACCTGCCGTACACCTCGCGCGCCAAGAAGGTGCTCGAGCTCGCCATGAGCGAGGCGCGGGAGTTGAACCACTCCTACGTGGGCACCGAGCACCTGCTGCTCGGCTTGCTGCGCGAGGAGAAGGGCATCGCGGCCCAGGTGCTCACCGATGCCGGGGTGAACCTGGAGCAGGCGCGCGCCGAGACGCTGCGGCTGCTCGGGAGCGAAATGCCGTCGGGGCCGGCGCCCTCGGGCGCGGGCACGCAACCGGCGAGTCCCAAGAGCGAAAAGAAGTCGAAGACGCCCGCGCTCGATCACTTCTGCCGCGACCTCACGCAGCTCGCGGCCGAGGGCCAGCTCGATCCCACGATCGGGCGGCAGAAGGAGATCGAGCGGGTGATGGAGATCCTGTCGCGGCGCAAGAAGAACAACCCCGTGCTGATCGGCGAGCCGGGCGTGGGGAAGACGGCGATCGTCGAGGGCCTGGCGCAGCTGATCGCGAGCGGCCAATGCCCCGACGTGCTCAAGGACCACCGCGTCCTGTCGCTCGACATGGCGGCGGTGATCGCGGGGACCAAGTACCGCGGCCAGTTCGAGGAGCGGCTCAAGGCGATTATCAACGAGATCGCCCAGAACCGGAACATCATCCTCTTCATCGACGAGTTGCACACGCTGGTGGGCGCGGGGGCGGCGGAGGGGGCGGTGGACGCCTCCAACATGCTGAAGCCGGCGCTGGCGCGCGGGGAGCTGCAGTGCGTCGGCGCGTCCACGCTCAACGAGTACCGCAAATACATCGAGAAGGACGGCGCGCTGGAGCGGCGCTTCCAGACGGTGATCGTCGACCCACCGACGGTGGACGAGACGATCGAGATCCTGAAGGGCCTGCGGAAGCGCTACGAGGAGCATCACCGGGTGATCATCCCGGACGAGTCGCTCGATGCGGCGGCCAAGCTGTCCGAGCGCTACATCACCGACCGGTTCCTCCCCGACAAGGCGATCGACGTGATCGACGAGGCGGGAGCCCGGGCGCGGCTGGCGACGCAGGTCCCGCCGCCGGAAGTCTCGGCGCTCAAGGAGAAGCTCGAGCACATCAACGGCGACAAGGAGAACGCGGTCCGCGACCAGAACTTCGAGCGGGCGGCGAGCCTGCGCGACCAGGAGCGGGAGCTGCAGGCGGAGATCCGCCGCAAGCAGGAGGCCTGGGAGAAGGAGCGCCAGACGCACCGGCCCACGATCAACGAGGAAGGCGTCGCCTTCATCGTGTCGCGCTGGACCGGGATTCCGGTGACGCGGCTGCAGGAGGCCGAGACGGCGCGGTTGCTGCGGATGGAGGAAGAGATGCACGAGACCGTGGTGGGCCAGGACGAGGCCATCGCGGTGATCTCCCGCGCCATTCGGCGGAGCCGCGCAGGGCTCAAGGATCCCAAGCGACCGATCGGCTCGTTCATCTTCTCCGGCCCCACGGGGGTCGGGAAGACCGAGCTCGCCCGGGGGCTCGCCCGCTTCCTGTTCGCCGACGCCAGCGCGTTGATCCGCGTCGACATGTCGGAGTACATGGAGAAGTTCTCGGTGAGCCGGCTGATCGGCGCCCCGCCCGGGTACGTGGGGTACGAGGATTCGGGGACGCTCACCAAGGCCGTGCGCCGCAAGCCCTACTCCGTGGTGCTGCTCGACGAAATCGAAAAGGCGCATCCCGACGTCTTCAACATCCTGCTGCAGGTGCTCGACGAGGGTCACCTGACGGACAACTACGGCCGGGTGATCGACTTCAAGAACACCGTGGTCATCATGACCTCGAACGTCGGCGCGCGGGACATGGTGAAGGGCAAAGCGCTCGGCTTCGCCCAGCCGGACTCGCGAGCCACGTTCGAGAAGCTGGCGGAGAAGGTCAAGGAGGAGATCAACAAGACCTTCAACCCCGAGTTCCTGAACCGGCTGGACGACGTCATCGTGTTCCACCCGCTCACCCGCGAGCACATCGCCCAGATCGTGGCGATCCTGCTTAAGGAAGTGCAACGGCGGTTGGGCGACGAGGAGCTCACGCTCCGGCTGACGCCGGGGGCCACCGACTTCCTGGTGGAGCGCGGCTACGATGAGCACTTCGGCGCGCGCCCGCTGAAGCGCGCGATTCAGAAGTACGTCGAGGATCCGCTCTCGGAGAAGATCCTGGTCGGCGAGTTCGCGCGGGGCGACGAGGTCGAAGTCGACGTAGCCCCGGACAAGGAACGGTTGGCGTTCCGCGCGCTCTCCGGCTCGAAGGCGTGATCCGCCAGTTTCCCGCCGTCATCTTACTGGGTTTGGCCGTGCTCGTCCCGCGCGCCGTGCGCGCGCAGGGCGCGCCCGCCCCGCCCGCCCCGCCGGGCCCGCCCCCCAGCGTCGCGCCCGACTCCATCGTGGTGCTCGGGACGCGGCGACTCGACCGCAAGCAGGTGCTCGAGCAGAGCGGCCTCGCTCCGGGCCGGCCCCTCGGCTACCGCGACGTCCAGCGCGCTGTGCAGGCCCTCTACGCCACCGGCCAGTACGACGACGTGCGGATCGAGCAGGACGTGGTGAACGCTCGCCAGCTGCTCCTCGTGCGCGTGCACGAGCGGCCGCTGCTCATCAAGTGGGCGGTGCGCGGCGTGGGTCGCCTGTCCGAGCGCAGCGTGAAGGACAAGGTTCAGCTCGCCGAAGGGCGGCCCATCGATCCGGCCGCGGTGGCGCGGGCGCGCGGGCGCATCGACTCGCTGTACCGCGCCGAGGGCTACTACCTCGCCGCCGTGAAGGTGCTGCACGTGTACGAGGCGGAGTCGTCCCGCGTCCGCGTGATCTACGACGTGGACGAAGGCCGCCGCGTCGCGATCGCGCGCGTCGCGTTCCAGGGCAACACGCACTTCCCGACCGACCGGCTCGTCAGCGCCATGAAGACCCGGCCCGAGGGCTTCTGGTGGTTCCGTTCCGGTGAGTACGACGACGAGAAGCTGCGCGAAGACCTGCAGGAACGGCTGCCGAAGCTCTACGGGGACCGGGGCTACGTCGACTTTCAGGTGCTGGACGACACGCTGGTGGTCGACGACACCACCGGCAAGGCGACGCTGGTGGTGCGTGTGAGCGAGGGCGAGCCCTACCGCGTGGGCACGTTCGAGATCGTGGGCAACCGGCGCTTCTCGAGCGACGAGCTGCAGGAGCTGTTCCCCTTCAAGGGCGAGACGCGCAGCGGCATCCTGGGTATGGGCGGGACCAGGCGCGGGCCCGCCTACTTCAACCAGCAGCGGTGGGACGACGCCACCCAGCAGATGCGGACGCTGTATTACAACAACGGCTACATCTACATGCAGCCGCGCGCCGACGTGATCCGGCGCACCGGCCCGGACGGCAAGCCGGTCGTGGACCTGCGCTGGGTGATCAACGAGGGCCAGCCGGCGATCGTGAACAAGATCGAGATCGCCGGGAACGACGTCACCCACGAGCGCGTGATTCGGGAGGCGATCATCCTGCTCCCGGGCGACGTGTTCCGCCAGGACGCGCTGCTGCGCTCCTACCAGAACATCTCCAACCTGGGCTTCTTCCAGCAGCCGCTGCCGTTTCCCGACACGCGGCCGGCGAACGACCAGGGGGACGTGGATGTCATCTTCCGCGTGACCGAGAAGCACACCGGCAACATCAACTTCGGCGCCTCGGTGGGGCAGGGGACCGGGGTGGGAGGGTTCCTCGGCCTCGACGAGCCGAACCTGTTCGGGCAGGGGAAGCGCGGCCACTTCCAATGGCAGTTCGGGAAGAACATCAACGACTTCGACCTGTCCTACACCGACCCGGCGGTGCGCGAGTCGCGGATCTCGGCGACCGTGGGCGTGCACAACACCCGGTTGCGCTACACCATCGCCGACCTGGGCCAGCTGCGGCGGCGCGGCGGCAACCTGCAGTTCGGCTTCCCGGTGTTCCACGACCGCTACACCCGGATGTTCGTCTCGTACGCCATCGACGACCAGACTTTCACCGGCGGCAGCCAGAGCGTGGCCAGCCTGAGCTGCAACAACTGCCTGCGCTCCACGATCGGCTTCTCGATCATGCGCGACACCCGGATCGACCTGCCGTTCCCCACCGCGGGCACGCTGCACTCGTTCGCGCTCTCGCAGAGCGGCGGCCCGCTCGGCGGCACGGGCGACTTTCAGCGCCTCGACCTTGAAGGCCGGTGGTACGCCCCGCTGGGTCAGTTGGGAGGCCGTACCAGCACGTCGCCGGTGCGGTTCGTCATGGGGCTCTCGACCCGGTCGGGCTTCGTGTTCGGCAACTCGCCGTTCTTCGACCAGCTGTTCACGATGGGCGGCACGCAGTACGGCATCCCGCTGCGCGGCTACGACGAGTTCTCGATCACCCCGCTGGGGTTCGATCCGACCGCCTCGAACGGGCAGGCGAAGGCCAGTGCGTTCGGCAAGGCGTATCTGGCGATGACGGGCGAAGTCGGCGCCAGGCTGTCGCAGATGTTCTACGTCAGCGCGTTCGTGGACGCGGGCAACGTGTGGGCGCGCGCCTCCGAGTTCAACCCGACGCGGCTGTTCCGGGGAGCCGGCATCGGCCTGAACATCATCTCGCCCCTGGGCCCGATCGGCATCGACTGGGCGTACGGCTTCGACCGCACCGATGCGTTCGGGAAGCCGGCGCCGGGGTTCAAGCTGCATTTCAAGCTGGGCAACTTCTTCTGATCCGAATCCCCGCGTTTCGCGGGGTCACCTGTACCGTTTTCTCGCGGAGAGACGTGTTATGAGGCGTGCAGTGACGGTGTGGCTCTGGCTCGGCCTCGCGGCCGTGGCGCCGGTGGCGGCGCGCGCCCAGACGCAGCCCGGGCTCAAGATCGCGTTCGTCAACTCCCGGACGATCCTGCAGCAGACTCCGGGCTACGCGGCCGCCGAGTCCACCTTCAACAAGGAAGTCCAGGGATTCCGCAGCGAGGTGCAGAAGCTGCAGACGCAGCTCGATTCCGCCGTGCGGACGTTCGACCAGCAGGCGATCGCCCTTTCCCCCGCGGCGAAACAGGCGAAGCAGCGCGAGCTGCAACAGCTGCAACAGCGCTTCGAGCAGCGCTCCACCGAGCTCCAGGACAAGGCCCAGCAGCGCGAGCGCGAGCTGCTCCAGCCTATCCAGTCCCGCGTGAACGGCGTGATCCAGGGCATCCGCGCCGAGGGCAACTATCAGCTGATCTTCGACGCCGACGCGCCCGGCAACAACATCGTCGCCGCCGACCCGACCCTCGACATCACGTCCAAGGTCCTCGAGCGGCTGAAGCAGTCGCAGTAGGGCCCCGCCCCGTGGCCGCAGAGGGAAGCGCCCGTCCCCGCAGGCTCAGCGCCCGGGACATCGCCGCCCTCACCCACGGGGAGCTCGTGGGCCCCGCCGACAGCTCCGTGTCCGGCGTGGCGCCGCTCGATCGCGCCGGCCCGGAGGACCTGTCTTTTCTTGCCAGCAAGCGCTATCTCCCGTACTTTCAACGGTCTAGCGCGGCCGTCGTACTCTGCAAGCCGGACCTGGTGGAGCCGGGGTCGCAAGGCCCAGCGTGCCGGGTTTTGGTGCGCGACCCGCACCTCGCCCTCCTGTCCGTGATCCCCATCCTCTACCCGGAGCTCGCGTGGGAGCCCGGGATCCACCGGACGGCGATCGTGGGCGCGGGGACGGTATGGCAGGAGCCGGTCGCGATCGGACCGTACGCCGTGCTGGGTCGCGGCGTGCGGCTCGGGTGCAACGTGCGGATCGGCGCGGGGTGCGCCCTGGGGGACGGCGTCGCGGTCGGCGACGACGTGCAGCTGTTCCCGCACGTGGTGTGTTACAGCGGGACGCTGATCGGCAGCCGCGTGATCCTGCACGCGGGCGTGCGGCTCGGGTCGGACGGCTTCGGCTACGTGCCGGGTAAGAACGGCGAGTTGCCGCGCAAGATCCCGCAGGTCGGGCGCTGCATCATCGGGGACGACGTGGAGATCGGCGCCAATACGACCATCGACCGCGGCAGTGTGGATGACACGGTGATCGGCCCGGGGACGAAGATCGACAATCTGGTGCAGATCGGACACAACTGCCGGATCGGTGCGCGCTGCCTCATCGCGGGCCAGGCGGGGATCGCCGGGAGCACGCATGTCGAGGACGACGTGTTCCTGGCGGGACAGGCAGGGCTGGCCGACCACATCACCATCGGGCGCGGGGCACGCGTCACCGTGCAGGGGGGCGTGATCGGCGACATCGAGCCCGGAGCGACCGTGACCGGCTATCCGGCGCGGAACCACCGCGAGTTCCTGCGCGCCCAGGCCGCGCTGTATCGGCTGGCGAGCATCGTGGACGACCTCGAGGCGCTGGTGCGGCGTGCCGGGCTTGGGGGGGAGGGAGGGGAGGGGGGCGAGAGCAATGAGTCGCAGCGCTAGGCGCGGCATCCGGCAGAAGGCGTCCGTCTCGGGGACCGGCCTCCACACGGGCGCGCAGACCGAGGCGACCTTCCTTCCCGCCCCTGCAGGGCAGGGCGTCGTGTTCCGGCGGGTGGATCTGAAGGGCAAGCCCGAAGTTCCCGCCCTGCTCTCCGAGGTCGCGGCGGTCGAGCGCCGCACCGCGATCGGGAAGGGCGACACCACGATTCACACGGTCGAGCACCTGCTCGCCGCGGTCGCGGCCCACGAGATCGACGACCTGACCGTCGAGCTCAGCGGGCCGGAGCCGCCGATCCTCGACGGCAGCGTCCAGCCGTACTTCGAGGCGCTCGAGCACGCCGAACCCACGGAGACGAGCGGCGAGCCGCTGATCCTCACCGTGCCGGCGCCGTTCACGCTGACAGAAGGCGACGCGAGCTACGTCGTGGCGCCCGCGAAGGAGCTGCGCCTCACGGTGACGATCGAGTGGCCCCACCCGCTCATCGGGCGCCAGGTCGGGACGTTCATCGTGACCCCGGAGGCCTTCGCGCGCGAGCTCGCGCCGGCGCGGACCTTCGGGTTCACGAGCGAGGTGGCGGCGCTGCAGGCCAAGGGGCTCATCAAGGGGGCCTCGGGCGCCAACGCGATCGTGCTCGATGAGCGTGGGCTCGCGGACGGCGGCCAGCTGCGCTGGCCCGACGAGTTCGTGCGCCACAAGGCGGCGGACATCCTCGGTGACCTGGCGCTCACGGGGGCGCGCGTGCGGGCGCACATCGTGGCGACGCGACCGAGCCACGGCGGCAACATCGCGCTGGCACGCGCGCTCGCGCGGGCGGCGCGCCGCGCCGGGGGAGGCGCCCCGAAGATGGACATCGGCCGCATCATGGACGTGCTGCCGCACCGCTATCCCTTCCTGCTCGTCGACCGCATCATCGAAGTCGAGGGGCGCCAGCGGATCGTAGGGATCAAGAACGTCACGATCAACGAGCCGTTCTTCCAGGGGCACTTCCCGGGGCATCCCGTAATGCCCGGGGTGCTCCTGATCGAGGCGATGGCACAGGTCGGCGGGATGCTGCTGCTGAGCTATTTCGAAGGGCAGAACATCGACGACAAGGTCGTGTACTTCATGTCGCTCGACCACGTGAAGTTCCGGCGACCGGTGATCCCGGGGGATCAGATTCGCTTCGAGTTGGAGATGCTGAGCTTCCGCGGGAAGACGTGCAAGATGAAGGGCGAGGGCTACGTGGACGGACAGCTCGTCGTGGAAGCGGAAATGATGGCGTCGGTGGTCGATAAGTGATTCACCGCACCGCTCTCGTCGACCCGACCGCCCAGGTGAGTGGGGACGTCACGGTCGGGCCCTACGCCATCATCGGACCGCACGTGACGGTTGGGGAGCGGTGTCACATCGCCGCCCACGCCGTGCTCGAGCGCAACGTGAAGCTGGGGACGGGCGTCAAGGTGGGGTACGGGAGCGTGCTCGGCAACGACCCGCAGGACCTGAAATACCAGGGCGAGAACACGTGGGTCGAGGTCGGCGACGCCACCGTGATCCGCGAGTACTGCACGATCAATCGCGGCACGGTGGCGACCGGGAAGACCGCGGTGGGGCAGCGCTGCTTCCTGATGTCCTACGTCCACCTGGCGCACGACTGCCTCGTCGGCGACGACGTGATCATTGCGAACGCGGTCCAGATGGCGGGGCACGTCACCATCGAGGACCGCGCCATCATCTCGGGGCTCGTGCCGATCCATCAGTTCGTGCGGATCGGCACGTTCGCGTTCGTGGGCGGCGGCTCGCGCGTGAACCAGGACGTGCCGCCGTACACCAAGGCCGTCGGCAACCCGGTGCACCTGTATGGCCTCAACTCGGTGGGGCTGCAGCGGGCGGCCTTCTCCCCCGAAGTGAAGCTCGCGCTGAAGCGGGCGTACCGGCTGCTGTTCAACTCGGACATGACCGTGAGCCAGGGGATCGCGAAGGCGCGCGCCGAGCTGCCGGCGGTGCCCGAGGTCGAGCACTTTCTCAAGTTCATCGAAGGGTCGCAGCGGGGAGTCCTGGTGTGAGGGCGGGAGCGCGACTGCTGCGCGTGGGCGTGGTCGGCACCGGAGCCCTCGGCTTCCACCACGCGCGGCTGCTGCGGCGGATGCCCGGGGTCGAGTTCGCCGGGATTTACGACACGAATCCGGCGCGGGCGGCCGAGGTGGCGCAGCAGCTCGAGACGACGGCTCACCCCTCGCTCGGCGCGCTGCTCGACCGCGTGGACGCGGTGACGGTGGCGGTCCCGACCCCGGCCCACGCGGCGGTGGGGCTCGCGGTGCTCGAGCGCGGGATCCCGTTGCTGATGGAAAAGCCACTCGCGGACGCCGTGGCCGGGGCGGAGCAGCTGGTGCGGCAAGCGGTGCAGCAGCGGGTGGTGCTGCAGGTGGGGCACGTGGAGCGCTTCAACCGCGCGGTGCGGGCGGCCGCCCCGTACTTGGACGAGCCGCGGTTCCTCCAGATCGACCGCCTCGCGCCGTTCCAGCCGCGCGGCACCGACGTGGCCGTGATCCTCGACCTGATGATCCACGACCTCGATCTGGTGCTCGAGCTCGTGGGCGCCGAGGTGAGCGACGTCCGGGCGACCGGGGTCGCGATCCTCACGCCCCATGTCGACATCGCGAACGCGCGCATCGAGTTCGCCAACGGCGCGATCGCGAACATCACCGCGAGCCGCGTGTCGCGCGAGCGCACCCGCAAGCTCCGCGTCTTCCAGGCCACCGGATACTTCTCCCTCGACCTCGCCCAGGGGAGCGGCGACTTCTTCCGGCTGAAGCCCGGATGGCAGGGGCTCGCGGCCACGCAGTTGGAGCAAATCGTGGAGCACGTGCGGCTCGACGCCCCGGAGGCGGAGCCGCTGAAGCTCGAGCTCGAAAGCTTCCTGCGCGCGGTACGCCATGAGGAAGCGGTCGTGGTGTCAGGCGCGGCCGGGGCGCAGGCCCTGGCCCTCGCCTGTCGCGTCGCCGACGCCGTTCAGGCCTCGCCTCTCGCCGCCGCGCGGCCGTGAGCCGTGCGCCCCGCATTTATGTGTCGGCGGGCGAACCGTCGGGCGACGCGCACGCCGCCGCCGTGGTGACCGCGCTGCGGCGCCGGCTCCCGGCGGCCACCTTCGAGGCGTTCGGCGGGCCGAGCCTCGAGGCCGCGGGCGCCACGGTGCTCGACCGCATGGAGCGCATGTCGGTGGTGGGATTCGTCGAGGCGCTCTGGAAGCTCCCCGCCCACTTCCGGCTGCTCGCGCGGGTGCGCGAGGCGTTCCGCGCGAACCGCTACGATCTCGTCGTCCTCGTCGACTATCCGGGCTACCACCTGCGCGCGGCCGCCGCCGCGCACGCCGCCGGGATTCCCGTGCTCTACTACATCGCGCCGCAGATGTGGGCCTGGGCCCCGGGGCGGGTGCACAAGCTGGGGGCGGTGAGCCGCCTCGCGGTGATCCTGCCCTTCGAGGAGGCGTTCTTCCGCGGCCATGGCGTGCCGGCGACATTCGTGGGGCACCCCCTCCGGGACCGTCCCCCGCCGCCGGCGCGCGCCGACGCACGCCGGGCGCTGGGGCTCGATCCGGCGCGCCCGGTGCTGGGTCTGTTTCCCGGGAGCCGGGCCCAGGAGGTGCGGCGTCTGTGGCCGGCGTTCCGCGACGCCGCGCATCGCGTGCTCGCCGAGCGGCCGGGGGTGCAGATCGTCGTGGCGGGCACGCCGCGCGCCCGCTATCCCCAGGCGGGCGCGATCCGCATGCACTGGGGCGATCCGCTGCCCGTGTTCGCGGCGGTGGATGCGGGGCTCTGTAAGTCTGGGACGACGACGCTCGAGGCCGCGCTCGCCGACGTGCCGATGGTCATCGCCTATCGACTGCACCCGGTGTCGTTTGCCATCGCGATCCGCGTCCTGCGGGTGCCGCGCGTGGGGCTCGTGAACCTGATCGCGGAGCGCGAGGTGGCGCCCGAGTTTTTGCAAGGGGCCGTGGCGCCGCGCGCGCTGGCGGACGCCGTGCTGCCGCTGCTCGACCCCGCGAGCGACGCCGCGCGGCGCCAGCGCCAGGGCCTCGCCCTGGTGCGCGACCGGCTGGGTCCCCCGGGGGCGGCCGATCGGGTGGCCGCGCTCGCCGCGGAGCTCGTGGGGTGACGCTGCGTGTCGCGGCCGGCCTGGTCCGGCTGCTCGCGGCGACGTGGCGCTACCGCGTGCGCGGCTGGGAGCACGTCACCGCCGCACGCGCGACCGGGCGGCCCATTGTATACATCCTGTGGCACAGCCGGATCCTGCCGCTCCTGTATCATCGCCGTGACGAGGGCATGGCGCTGCTCATCAGCCGGCATCGTGACGGCGGCTACCTGGCTCAGCTGTCGGAGCGCTGGGGCTACCGCGTGGTGCGCGGCTCGTCGCGGCGTGGCGGCGAGGCCGGCCTGCTCGGTCTCGTGCGCGCGCTGCAGCGGGGGAGGGGCGCAGAGGTGGCCCTCACGCCCGACGGGCCGCGCGGGCCGGCCGAGCGGATGAAGCCGGGCGCGCTCGCCGCGGCGCAGCACGCGCACGCGCTCGTGATCGCCGCCGGCGCCAGCGCCGCGTCCGCGTGGTGGATCCCGTCGTGGGACCGGTTCTGCGTTCCCAAGCCGTTCGCGAAGATCGAGATCGCCTATAGCGCGCCGCTCACCCTGGGCGAGGGCAAGGACGCGTTGCGCCAGGGGATAACGGCGGCGGAGCGGGCGCTGGGCGAAGTGACATACGGCGCGGCGGGACGGGGGAAGGGAGACCGGTGAGCGGCGGTCGCATCGCCCGCTGGGTGTGGGAAGGCGGGCCGGCGGCTCGAGTGGCGCGCGTGCCGCTGATCCCCTTCGCCGCCCTGTACTGGGGCGCGATGCGGCTGCGCGCGGCGGTGTATCGCCGCGGCTGGCGGCGCGTCGAGCGGCTGCCCCTCCCCACGGTGGCGGTCGGCAACCTTTCGGTCGGCGGCACCGGCAAGACGCCGCTCGCGGCGTGGATCGCGAGCTACTACGCTCAGCGCGGGCGGCGGCCCGGCATCCTGCTGCGCGGCTACGGCGGAGACGAGCCCCTGGTGCACCAGCGGCTCGTGCCTCAGGCCGTGGTCGTGGCGAACCCCGATCGCTCAGCCGGCGCCCGCGCAGCGCAGGCGAGGGGAGCCGACGTCGTGGTGCTGGACGACGCCTACCAGCTGCTGGGAATCGCCCGCGACCTGAACATCGCCGTGCTGAGCGTGGACGGCATCGGCGTGTCCGTCTGGCCGTTGCCCGCGGGCCCCTGGCGCGAGGGGTCGGATGCCCTCGAGCGGGCCGACCTGATCGTGGTGACCCGGAAGCGCGCCGCGTTGGAGCGGGCGCACGACCTCGCCGACTGGCTCGCCCGCCGCCGGCCCGGAACGCCCGTGTGCATCGCCCACCTCGCCCTGAGCCACCTCGAGGGGATGCACTCGGGAACGCCGGTCGCGAGCGACGCGTTGGCGCAGCGCCGCGTGGTGGCCGCGGCGGGGATCGCCGACCCGGAGAGCTTCGGGGCACAGCTACGAGCCGCCGGGGCGACCGTGCAACTTCAGGCGTATCAAGATCATCACGCCTACGGCCCGGCGGACCTGGAGCGACTCGTGCAGGCCTCGGTCAGGGGCGATTATGTTGTAGTCACCGAAAAGGACGCCGTGAAGCTCCGTAGCCGGTGGCCCGAGGGCGCCCCCGAGCCCCTGGTGGCGGTGCTGGCGGTCCGGTGGGAACGGAATGGCCGGGCGCTCGAGGAAGCGCTGGCGGCCGTCCTCCTCGAACCCCGAGCGCCATGACCGAAACCGCGATCACATCCCAAGCCCATCCCGGGATCCGCCCGGACAAGGACACCTTTCTGGCGGAGCAGAACCCGTTCGAGGCGATGATGGAGCGCTTCGACCACGCCGCCCAGCTGCTGAATCTCGATCCCGGCCTCTACAAAGTCCTCCGCAACCCCGAAAAGCAAATCATCGTGTCGGTGCCCGTGCTGCGCGACAACGGCGAAGTGGAGGTGTACACGGGCTATCGGGTGCTGTACAACACGTCGCGCGGGCCGGCGAAGGGGGGCATCCGGTTCGATCTCAACGTCACGCTCGAGGAAGTGAAGGCGCTCGCGGCCTGGATGACGTGGAAGTGTGCGCTCGTCAACATCCCGTTCGGAGGGTCGAAGGGCGGCGTCGTGTGCGACCCGACCACCATGTCCATGGCCGAGCTCGAGCGGGTCACCCGCCGCTACACCGCGAGCATCATCGAGACCCTCGGCCCCGACTCGGATGTGCCGGCGCCGGACGTGAACACGAACGAGCGGGTGATGGCGTGGATCATGGACACCTACTCCATGCACCACCGGCATACGGTGACGGCGGTCGTGACGGGCAAACCGGTGGAGATGGGCGGCTCGCTCGGCCGGCGTGAGGCGACGGGGCGGGGCTGCATGATCGTGACGCGCGAGGCGCTCAGCAAGCTCGGCATGTCGCTCAAGGGCGCACGCGTGGCGGTGCAGGGGTTCGGCAATGTCGGCTCGGTGGCCGCGGATCTGATGGCGAAGGAAGGCGCGGTCATCGTGGCCGTCTCCGACAAGTCGGGGGCGCTACACAATCCCCAGGGCCTCGACGTGCCCGACCTGCTGACGTGGGTGCGAGAGCACCGCCAGCTCGCCGGCTATCCCAAGGCGGGCGCGATCAGCAAGGACCAGCTCCTCACCGTGGACTGCGACGTGCTGGTCCCCGCCGCCACGGAGAACGTCATCACCCGCAAGAACGCGCCGCAGATCAAGGCGAAGGTCATCTGCGAGGGCGCGAACGGTCCCACCACGTCCGCGGCGGACGAGATCCTCGAGAAGAAGGGCATCTTCGTGATCCCCGACATTCTCGCCAACGCGGGTGGCGTGACCGTCAGCTACTTCGAATGGGTGCAGGACCGGGGCGGGTACTTCTGGGACGAGGACACGGTGAACCGCCGGCTCGAGTCGATCATGACGCGCTCGTTCCACGAGGTCATGGCGATCGTCGAGAAGCACAAGGTCAGCACCCGCATCGCCTGCTACATGCTCGCGGTGGACCGCGTGGCGGCGATGCATCGGTTGCGTGGGATGTATGCCTGATGCGCTATCGGGTCGTCGCGGTGGGCCGCGTGCGGGACGCGGCGCTCCGCGCGGCCTGTGACGAGTATCTCGAGCGACTGCGACGCTACACGCGGGTCGAGGAACGGGAAGTGAGAGACGAGGCGCGACTCCTCGCGGCCATCCCCGAGGACTCGCGCCTCGTTGCGCTGTCGCGGGCGGGGGAGCAGTGGACGTCCGGCCAGCTCGCCGACTGGACGGCCCGGTGGGAGTTGGACGGTCGCGATGTGACGTTCGCGATCGGCGGCGCCGAAGCGCTGCCGGCGGCGGCGCTCCAGCGGGCGGAGCGGGTGTGGAGCTTCTCCCAGCTCACGCTCCCGCACGAGCTGGCGCGGGTGCTGCTGTACGAGCAACTGTATCGCGCGTACACCATCCGGCGGGGGGAGCCGTACCATCGCGGACCCTGAGTTGACGCCGGCCGACCGGGCCGCGCTGCTGGGCCTGGCACGGGCGACGCTGGCGGCGCACCTCGCGGGGCGGCCGCTCCCGCCCGTCCCTGCGGTCTCCGGGGCTGCGCTGCAGCGCGGTGCGTTCGTCACCATCACGGAGCGAGGCGCGCTGCGCGGCTGCATCGGCCACATTGCGGCGGACCGCGAGTTGGGCGCGGTGGTGCGCGAAATGACGGTCGCAGCCGCCCAGGAGGATCCGCGCTTCGCGCCGGTCGAGCCCGACGAGCTGCCGGACCTCGCGCTCGAGATCTCCGTGCTGTCCCAGCCGACACTGCTGCCCCCGCCAATCGAGCCGGCGCAGGTCGTGGTCGGGCGGGACGGGCTGGTCGTGCGTCGCGGGCGCCACATCGGACTGCTGCTGCCGCAGGTGGCGACCGAGCAGCGCTGGGGGCCCGAGGCGTTTCTCGTCGCCGCGTGCCGCAAGGCCGGCTTGCCGCCGCACGTGTGGCGGGAACCGGAGACGGAGGTGTTCACGTTTGAGGCGGAAGTGTTCGGAGAAGCCGGGGGAAAGGCCGCGGAACGGTGAAAGGGGACGCGTGATACCGCGCATCATCAGCACGCCGATCGCCCCGTTGGTGCTCCCGGAGCGACCCGCCCAGCCGCGCCGCGTGGCGCCCGAGGTGATCGCCGCTGCGCTCCCGGGCCCCGGTCGCGACCGGCTGGCAGGCGGCGCGGTGCTCGCCCTCACGACAGGTCAGCAGCCCGGCCTCTTCACGGGGCCGCTGTACACCGTGTACAAGGCGCTGTCGGCGCTCGCGCTGGCGCGGCGGCTCGAGCGGAACGGCACCGCCCCGGTCGTGGCGGTGTTCTGGGTGGCGGGCGACGATCACGACTTCGCCGAAGCGAGCCACACGGCGTTCCTCAACAGCGGCGGTGACCTCGCGCGCATCGTGTTGCGCGAGCGCCCGGCGGATGCGCCGCTCCTGCCCCTGGCGCGCGAGCCGTGCGGGGCCGAGATCCGCCGCGCGCTGGACGAGCTGCGTGCCGGCACGCCCGACACGGAGTTCAAGGCCGGCGTGCTCGACTGGCTGGCGCGGTGGTACCGCCCCGAGGCGACGCTCGCCGACGCCTTTGCCGAGGCGTTGCACGCGTTGCTCGGGTCGCGGGGCCTGGTGGTGCTGCGGGCTTATGATGCGAGCGCCAAGCGGGTAGCGGCGCCCTGGATCCTCAAGGGCCTCGACGTGACCCTCGCCGACGGCTACACGCCGGTGTTCGTCGAAGCGCGTCTCGGACGCGACCGGCTGGAGCGGCAGGGTGACGACTTCGTCACGCGGCGCAGCCGCGAGGTGTTCACGCGGGCCGAGCTGGAGCGCATCGCGCGCGACGCACCCGAGCGGTTGTCGCCCAACGTGCTGCTGCGGCCCGTGATCGAGGCGGCGCTCCTGCCGACCGTGGCGTACGCGGCGGGACCGGCCGAGCTCAAGTACCTGCCGGACGCGGCGCCGCTGTACCAGGCGATCGGCGGCGTCGAACCGCAGCGGCCCGTGCCGCGCTGGTCGGGCGTGATTGTCGAGTCCCGGGTCGAGAAGCTGATGGAGCGCTACGGGGTCGGCCTCGAGGCGCTGGATGGCAAGCCGGGCGAGCTCGAGGCCCGGTTGGTGCGGGAGGCCCTCCCCGCCGAGACGGCCGAGGCGCTCGCCGGGCTGCGCCGCGAGCTGGCCGAGCGCTACGAACGGCTCGGGCGCGACATCGCGGCGATCGATCCGACCCTGGAGCGCACGGTGCAGTCGGCGCGCAACGCCGCGCTCGCCGGCACGCAGGAGCTCGAGAAGAAGCTCATCGCGAGCTTGAAGCGGGAGAACGAGACCCTGGTGCGCCAGATCGCCCGCGCGCGCGCGGCCGTCAACCCGCAGGGCCAGCCGCAGGAGCGCGTGCTCACGCTCGCCTCGTTCCTGATTCGCTATGGGCCCGCGCTCGTGGACGCGCTCGCGCAGGAGGTGGCGCGCTGGGCGGACGCCTCATAGAATCCTTGCCATGTGGGTCCTCGTGGTCGTGCTGGTCGTCGCGCTCATGATTCCCATCACGGCGATCCTGGTCGAGTCACCGCTCGGACGCTCGATCGCGCGGCGGCTGGAAGGGCAGGGTGACGGCGGGGGAGGCAACGTGGGCGAGCTGCAGCGCCGTGTGGACGTGCTGGAGACCGACGTCGAGGAGTTGAGCCGCTCGATCTCCGGCATGCGGGAAGAGCTGCAGTTCGTGCAGCGCCTGCTGGAGGACCCCGACAAGAAGAAGCGCGGCTCCTGACCGTGTCGAGCCCGGCCGCCCGCGGGGGAAGGGGAGGGGGAGAGGGAGCGGGAGGGGACGGGGCAGGCCGCCAGGCGGCCCAGGTCGCCGCCGGCATTCTCGTGACGCGCGTGCTCGGGTATGTGCGCGAGCGCGTGACCGCCCATTACCTCGGCAACGGCGCGGTGGCCGACGCCGTGCGCGTCGCGTTGCGTATCCCCAACGCCATCCGTGCGCTGCTCGGCGAAGGCACGCTGTCGGCGTCGTTCATCCCGGTGTACGCGGCACTGAACGAGCGCCCCGACAAGTCCCCGGCCCGGGCGCTCGCGGGGGCGGTGGCGGGGCTGCTGCTCGTCGCGGCCGGAGGCCTCGCGGTCGTGGGGGTGGTGTTCGCCCCCGCCCTCACGACCGCACTCGCGCCGGGGCTCGCCGCCGAGACCCGCGCCCTCAGCGTCGTCCTGATGCGGCTGCTGTTCCCGATGTCCGGCCTGATGGTGTTTTCGGCCTGGTGTCTCGGGATTCTCAACACGCACCGCCGATTCTTCCTGCCCTACGCGGCCCCGGCGCTGTGGAACGTGGCCGCGATCGTCGCCCTGGTGGCGGCGAGCACCTGGCTCGTGAGCCCGTCGCTGCCGCTCGACGAGCAGCTGGCGCGCCTCGCCCTCGCTCTCGCCTGGGGGACGGTGGCGGGCGGCGTGTTGCAGGTCGCCGTGCAGCTCCCGGCGTGCTGGCGGTTGCTCCACGGCATTGCGTTGCGCCTCAGCACCGCGCCGGCGGGGGTGCGGGACGTGCTCGTCGCCTGGGCCCCGCTGGTGCTGGGCGCCGGTGTGGCCCAGCTCTCGTCCCTCGTGGACACGTTTCTGGGCTCGCTCGCCGGGGAGGGCGGGGTCTCGAGCCTGGTGTACGCCCAGCTCATCCAGGTGCTGCCGATCAGTCTGTTCGGGACTTCCGTCGCTGCGGTCTCGCTCCCGGAACTGGCGCGCGACGCCGTGGGCACCGCGCCCAACGACCAGCTCCGCGCCCGGATCGCCCTGGGGTTCCGGCGCATCGTTTTCTTCGTCCTGCCGTCGTCGTTCGCCTTCGTGGCGCTCGGCCCGGTGCTCGTGGCGGCGCTGTTTCAGACCGGCCGATTCGGCCAGAGCGACACGGTCACGGTGGGCGGAGTCCTCGCCGCATACGGCGTGGGCCTGTTGGGGCAGGCGACGGTGAAACTGTTCGCATCGGGCTTCTACGCGCTGCGCGACACGCGAACGCCGGTGCGGATTGCGTCGCTGTCGCTGGTGTTGTCGAGCGTGCTCGCGTACCTGCTGATGCGTCGCTATGGGCCCGCCGGCATCGCGCTCGGGTCCTCGCTCGGTGCGTGGGTGAACGTGGTGCTGCACGTGCGCGATCTGAACCGTCGTGTCGGGCGGGTGCTGGCTTTCGCGGAGTGGCGCGCGTTCGCCGCCGCGCTGCTCGGAGCCGCGGGCGCCGCGGGCGCCGCGGTCGGCGCCGCGAGCCTGGCCGAGGGCCTCCCGCCCGTGCCCCGTGGGGTTGTGGCGCTGGCTATTTTTGGGGTGGTGTATGGCGCGCTGACGCTGGCGCTCAAGCATCCCGACGCCGCCCGGACATGGCAATCCCTGACCGCCTTTCGCGCAAACTAGAAGCCCTTCCCGACAAGCCCGGCGTCTATCTCTGGAAGAACGCCGCCGGGGAGATCGTGTACGTGGGGAAGGCGAAGAGCCTGCGCGCCCGCGTGCCCAGCTACTTCGGGCCCGACGCCCAAGACACCCCTGAGCGCGCGGCGCTGGCCAGCCAGATCGCCGATCTCGAAACGATCATCGTGCCGAGCGAGGCGCAGGCCCTGCTGCTCGAGAACAACCTCATCAAGGAGCACAAACCCCGCTTCAACATCCGGCTCACCGACGACAAGAGTTACCCACGCATTGCGGTGACTCTGGCGGAGCCGTTCCCTCGGGTCCTCGTGGTGCGTCGCGTGAACATCCCCGGGGCGCGCTACTTCGGGCCGTACACCGACGTCGCCACGCTGCGACAGACGCTGAGGATCATCCGCCGCATCTTTACCGTGCGCTCCTGTCATTGGGACCTGCCGCGGGACGCGCCGCCGCGGCCGTGCCTCGACTACCACATCGAGCGCTGCAAGGCGCCGTGCGTCGGTTACCAGAGCGAGGCCGACTACCGGCGGATGATCGAGGACGTGCTCGTGTTCCTCGAGGGAAAGACGGTGGACGTGCGCCAGCGCCTGCGCGAGCGGATGCTCGAGGCGAGCCGCATGCTCGACTTCGAGCGTGCGGCGCAGCTGCGCGACGCGTTGCAGTGGTTGGACCAGCTCGAGCAGCCGCAGACGGTCGAGCTGGTGGGCGGCGGGGACGCGGACGCGATCGGGTTCGCGCGGGACGGGGACGACGCGTGCGGCGTTGTGCTGCGCGTGCGCGACGGCAAGCTGATCGCGCGCGACCACTGGTTCTTCGAGAACGCCGAGCGCGAGGCGGAGCGCGCGCTGCTCGCGGCCTTCCTCGTCCGCTGCTACCTGCCGCTCGAGGTGCGGGCCCGCAAGGCGCTGCTCCCATTCCCGCCGGAGGAGCTGGAATCGCTGCAACAGCTCGCTCCCGAGGTGGAGTGGCACGTCCCGCAGCGCGGCACGAACGCGAAGCTCGCCGAGCTCGCGGATCAGAACGCGCGCTACCTGCTGGACGGCCTGAAGATCGAGAGCTTCGACATCGACGAGCGCTCGGCGGATCCGGTGTTCGCACTGGGGCGGGATCTGGGGCTGGCGGCGGTACCGCGCTCGTTCGTCTGCATCGACATCTCGACCAACCAGGGGCGCGACACCGTGGGATCGCTCGTCTGGTTCGAGGCGGGCCGGCCCAAGAAGGCCGAGTACCGCCGCTTCCGGATCCGTGGGGCGCCGCAGGATGACTTCGCCGCCGTACACGAGGTCGTGACGCGCTATCTCTCGCGGCGGATCGCCGAAGAGAAGGCGCTCCCGGACCTGATGGTGATCGACGGCGGCAAGGGACAGCTGGGTGCGGCGCTGGACGCCGCCCGCGCGCTCGGCCGGGAGCAGCTCCCGGTCGTGAGCCTTGCGAAGCGGGAAGAAGAGATCTTTCTGTCGGGTCAGCCCGAGCCGCTGCGACTGTCGCGCCGCAGCCCGTCGTTGAAACTGTTGCAGCGCGCGCGCGACGAGGCGCATCGGTTCGCGGTGAGCTACAGCCGCAAGCGACGCGCCCAGCGGACGATCACCTCCGAGCTGCTCGCCATCCCGGGGATCGGGCCGGGCCGGCGGCGAGTGCTGCTCGAGCGATTCGGCTCGCTCGCAGGCGTCAAGACTGCGACGCCGGCCGAGATCGCGGCCTTGCCCGGGTTCTCCACGACCCTCGCCGAGCGAATTCTCGACCGGCTGCATGCCCGCGCGTGAACTCCCTTGGACGCTCGAATGCTCCGGCTGCGGCACGACCCGCAGCCCGGACGGCCTGCCCGCCGTGTGCGACTGTGGCCAGCCGTATCTCGTGCGGTATCCCACTGCGCCCGCCCCGGAAGCGAAGGCGGTGCTGCGAGAGCGCCACTGGACGATGTGGCGGTATCGCGAGTGGCTGCCGCTGGCCCGTGGGGAGTCGCCCGTGACGCTGGGCGAGGGCGGAACCCCGCTCCTCGCCGTGCCTCGCCTCGCGGAGCAGCACGGGTTTCGCGACCTGCGAGTGAAAGAGGAAGGGAGCAACCCCACCGGCTCGTTCAAGGCGCGCGGACTCGCGGCAGCGGTGACGCGGGGCCTGAGTGCGGGGGCGCGGGCGTTCGTGGTCCCCACGGCGGGGAACGCTGGTGTCGCGCTCTCGGCCTACGCCACCCGCGCCGGGCTCCCCGCTCGCGTGTACGCCCCGGCGAGCACGCCGCCGACCATCCTCGCCCAGATCCGGAGCTTCGGGGGCGATCTGGTCCTCCTCGACGGCCACATCGGCGATTGCGGCAAGGCCGCCCGCGCGTACGCCGCGGAGACGGGCGCGGTGGACGTCTCCACCCTGCGGGAGCCGTACCGCATCGAGGGGAAGAAAACGCTGGGCCTTGAGCTGGCGGAGCAGCTCGGCTGGACCCTGCCCGACGCGGTCGTGTACCCCACCGGTGGCGGCACCGGGCTGATCGGAATGTGGAAGGCGTTCGCGGAGCTCGCGTCCGCCGGCTGGGTGCGGGGGAAGCTTCCCCGGATGTACACGGTGCAGTCCGCCGGGTGCGCGCCCGTCGTGCGCGCGTTCGAGGCCGGCGCCGAAGCGTGCACGCCATGGTCCGAGCCGGGGACGATCGCGGCCGGGCTACGCGTGCCCGCTCCACTGGGAGGTCGCTTGATGCTACGGGCGTTGCGTGAGAGCGGCGGCGGGGCGGTGGCAGTCACGGACGCCCAGCTGTCCGCCGCGGCGCGCCAGCTGCAGACCGTCGAGGGGATCGACGCGTCGCCGGAGGGGGGAGCGGCGCTCGCCGGAGCGGTCGCGCTCAAGCAGCGCGGCGCGATCAGGGCGGACGAGCAGGTCGTCATCTTCAACACCGGCGCCGGGTGGCTCTACCGGGGCTAACCCGTTTATATTGCGCAGCTTCGATCACATGCGCATCGCGATCCTCGATCCCGCCGCCGGCATCGCCGGCGACATGACCCTGGGGGCCCTGGTCTCCCTCGGCGTGCCCGTGGCGTGGCTCGAAGGACTGCCCCGGCGGCTGGGGCTCGAGCGGGTCGGCGTGACGGTCCGCGACGTCGCCCGGTCCGGGGTGCGGTGCAAGCAAGTGGAGTTCACGATCCCCGAGCAGCCGCACGGACGGCACGTCGGGGAGCTGGTGCAGCTGGTCGAGCGCGCGCCGCTGTCCGAGTGGGTGAAGCAGCGCGCCGCGCGCGCGTTCCGGCTGATCGGCGAGGCCGAAGGGCGCGTGCACGGGGTGGCGCCGGAGCAGGTGCACCTGCACGAGGTCGGGGCGGTGGACGCGGTGCTGGACATCGTCGGCGCGGTCGAGGGGTTCGAGCAGCTCGGCGTCGAAGCGATCTACAACTGGCCGGTGGCGGTGGGGAACGGGTGGGTGGAAGCGGCGCACGGCAAGCTACCTGTGCCCGCGCCCGCGACGGCGATCTTGCTCGAAGGGCTCGACGTCGCGCCCGGGACAGGCGGACCGGTGGAAGGGGAGGCGACGACGCCGACCGGTGCCGCCCTGGTGCGGGTGCTCTCGTCGGGCCCGCCGCCCGGACAGTGGCGGCTCGTGAAGAGTGGTTGGGGCGCCGGTCAGCGCGACCCGAAGCACTACCCCAACGCGCTGCGGGTGCTCGTCGCGGAGCAGGTGGCGGAGGCGGGCCGCGTGGCGCTGCTGGCGACGGACGTGGACGACATGAGCCCCGAGTACGTGGAGCCGCTGCGGCAGGCGCTCGTCGCCGCGGGCGCGCTCGACGTGCAGACGTGGCCCGTGCAAATGAAAAAGGGGCGTCCCGGGTTTCGCGTGGAGGTGGTGGCGCCGGAAGCGCTCGTCGAGCCGGTGACGGCGGCGCTGTTCCGGCACAGCACCACCGCGGGGGTGCGGCGTTGGGTGGCCGAGCGCGCGACGCTGGGACGCCGCCAGGTGACGGTGCAGCTCGGGCCCGAGGTCTCCGTGCGGGTGAAAGTGCTGGAGCAACCCGACGCGGACGGAGTTCGGGTGAAGCCGGAATATGATGACGTTCTCGCGGCGGCGCGTGCCCTGGGGAAGCCGCCGCTCGAGGTCGCTCGCGTCGCGCAGCGCGATGCGGAAGCGCTCGTCGCCAAATCCAAGGAGTGAGCATGACCCTCAAGCAGGTCGGTGCACTACTTGTCGGTGTCGTTTCGGCGGCGCCGGCCGGCGCCGCCGCGCAGGTGTGGCTCCCCGCCGCGTGCGACATCAAGCCGGGTCATTACCTCGTGAACAGCGGGGTCCTGTACTTGAGGAGCGCGACGAGCACCAAGTTCGCGGACCAGCGGACCAAGGACTTGAAGGACGCGAACCGTGTCCTGACGCAAGCAGTGACGAGCGGCGGGCAGGAGAAGAACCCCGCCGCGTGGTACTATCTCGGACGCTATTACCTGATGACGCAGGATCTCGGGGGCGCGGACTCCGCCCTCGTGAAGGCTCTGGCGCTCGCGCCCGCCTGCAAGGACGACATCCTCCTGTACCGCCGGCAGGCGTGGGTGCCGCTGTTCAATGCGGGGGTGCAGGCGTGGCAGGCGGGGAACAGCGACTCGGCGATCGCGAGCTTCCGTCGCGCCAACCAGATCTACACGGCGGAGCCGATGGGGCTCATCTACATCGCGGATCTGTTCGCGGGTGCGAACCAGATGGACTCCGCGGCGAGATACTTCCAGCTCGCGCTGCCGGTAGCGTCCGATCCCAAATACGCGAAGGAACGGCGCGACGCGCTGTTAACCTTGGCGCGGGTGTACCACGCGATGCAGCGGTATGACGATGCGGCGACCAGCTACAAGCAGTACCTGGCCGCCTACCCCAGCGATATCCAGGCGTTGGCGGGTCTGGCGGCGCTGTACGCGCGGGCGGGGAAGCGCGATTCCGCGATGGCACTCTATAGCCAGATTCCCGATCACGCCGACTCGGCGAGTGCCGACGATCTGTTCGCGGCCGGTCTGGCCGTGCTCACCGCCGTGCCCGACATACCGGATACCGTCACGCTGGCGAGCGCGTGCCGCGCGGCGCAACGGAAGAAGATCCCGGCCCCCACCCCGCGGCAGATCGCGGCCAAGTGCGAGCCCGCCGCAGCGGATACGATGCGGAAGTTCCACGTCCTAGCCGATCCGCAGTACCGGCTGGCGGCGAGGGCCTACGAGGCCGGGCTCGCCAAGAACCCGTATGCGCGGGACGCGCTATTCAACCTCGAAGGGATTTCCTTCCTGGTGGGTGACTCGAGCAAGATCCTGCCGCTGGCGCAGCGGCTGTACGCGATCGATCCGATGAACAAGAACTCGCTCGCGAAGCTCATCCAGGCCTGGCAGCTCCTGGGGCGGAAGGACTCGGTGCTGCACTACCTCCAGGTCGCCGACTCGCTGCCTTGCGAGGTGACCGTCTCGAGCTTCACGCCGAGCGACAAGGGTGCGACGATGGAAGGCCTGCTGACGAACGGCGGGGCGAAGCCGAGTCACCCGTTCGCGCTCAAGTTCGACTTCCTGGACGCCAAGGGGAACGTGGTGGCAACGCAGTCTCAGGACGTCCCGGCGCTCGACGCGGGGGCGAATCACCCGTTCACCCTGAAGGCGGACGGGGCGGGCATCGTGGCGTGGAGGTACCGGCGGTCGTAACGTCGTGAACGGAGAACGCTTGCAAGGAGGAACCATGAGGGCACGTAGCGTCATCCCGGTCCTTGCTGTCGCTGGCGTCATCCTGCTCGGCTGCGACCGAGTACCCACGGGTACGGCGAGCCTGACTCGCCCCTCCTTCATCACCGACGGCGAGCTCGACGGGAACTCCCATCCCGCCGTCGTCCTGCTCGTGATGGATGTCGCCGGCCAGCCCGCGTTCCGCTGCTCCGGCACCCTCATCGCTCCCAAGATCTTGCTGACCGCCGGACACTGTGCCGGAGAGCCCGGCGAGTTCAGCGGCATGCGCATCTTCACCGAGTCCGACGTCGAGAACGGGAACAACAACTATCCGTTCGCCGGTCCCAACAGCGTCGAGGCCACGGAGTGGCATTCACACCCGCTCTTCACCGAGAGCGCGTTCTTCCTGCATGACGTGGGCGTCGTTCTGCTTGCGAAGGCCGTCAAGCTCCCCGCCGACCAGTACGGGAAGCTTCCCCAGCAGGACCAGCTCGATGCGCTTAAGCCCGGCAGCGCCACCGTGTTCACCGCCGTGGGCTACGGTCTGCAGCGGATCAACCCCGTCTTCATCGAGGCTGAGAAGATCCGCATGTTCGCCGAGCCGCACCTGATCCAGATCGACGGGGGGATCGTGGGGGACTTCTCGCTGCTGCTGTCGAACAACGCCTCCACGGGCGGCACCTGCTTCGGCGACTCCGGCGGCCCGAACTACCTCGGCAGCGGCAACGTGGTCGCCGGCGTGACCTCGTTCGGGCTCAATGGGACGTGCGGTGGGACCGGCGGAGTCTTCCGACTGGACCGCAAGAACGTCCGGGATTTCGTCACGCAATACCTGAGGTGAGTGGGGAGCACCCTTATGCGCAAGGTACCAGCTGGACGCGTCCTGCTGCTCACTCTGGCGCTGTGCTTTGGCTGCGCCGAACGGTCGATGATTCCCAGCGAGCCGAGCCTGAGTACGTCGTTTCAGGCCGAGCGAGGATTCGATGATGGCGTTCTTGCGGGTCAGCTACTGACGTTTGCCAGTGACCGCCAGGGCTTCTTCAACGTCTTTGTGATGCAGGAGAACGGCTCGAAGCAGACCCAACTGACCATCGTCCCCGATTATAACGCGCGCCCCAATTGGTCGCACGACGGGCGCAAGATCACCTTCACGGCCTGCCGCGCAACCGATGTGAGCTGCGACATCTACGTCATGAATGCCGACGGGTCGGCCCAGACCAACCTGACTCATAATCTCGCCACCGAGCAGATGTCGGTGTGGTCTCCGGACGACCGCAAGATCGCCTTCGTCAGCGATCGCGACGGCAGCCCACAGATCTACGTCATGGCTGCCGACGGTTCGAATCCCACCCGTCTGACGTTTGACGGTGCGATGGATCTGTTCCCCAGTTGGTCGCCAGACGGAACGAGGATCGCGTTCGAGACGACTCGCGACGGCAACAGCGAAGTCTACGTGATGAACGCCGACGGCTCGAATCCCGTGAACCTGACGCAGAGCCCCGCCACGGACGGGGATCCCGCCTGGTCGCCCCGCGGCGACCAGATCGCGTTCCGGAGCGACCGCAACGGCAATGGCGAGGTGTACGTGATGAATGTGGACGGATCGAATCCGCTGAACCTGACTAACAACCCGGCTGAAGAATACTATCCCGCGTGGTCGCCGACTGGGAACAGGATCGCGTTCGTCAGCAACCGTGACGGGAATTTCGAGATCTACGTGATGAAGCCGGAAGGCTCCTTGCAGACGAGGGTGACCAACAATGCCGCGTTCGACGCAGATCCCGCTTGGGCAATCACGGTAACGAGGTGAGATAGGGCGGCGCGCACGAGACGGCCGTCGCTCGTCAGCGACGGCCGTTGGTTTTCAACGAGTTACGTGACGCGAGTGCCGGCTAGCGCAGGTTGGCGAAGTTGACCACGGGGCACCGAACAAGGGTCGCGGTGACTTCGAGCGTTCCCAGCCCGGTCGTAACCGCCGCCAGGATATCATCGTCCTTGCTCAACTCAAATGGGGTGGCGCCAGGGTTCCAATGGAAGACCTGTAGATTCCACGCGCCCCCCTTGTAGCCGACCTCGGTCGGGATGAAGTTGAGCACGTTGCAGCTCGTCGCATCGTTTGGCAACGCCGCCAGCAGGCGAGCGCATTGCACCGCCGGCGTGGTCCCATCTGCACCGACGATATGGAAGACGACGTTGCCTTGGCTGATCAGCTGGGCTGCCTGCGGTGACGATGTGACCTCTGCGGTCGCCTCGTATTCGATGATCTGGTGGTCGTAGAATCCCGAGTTACGCACGCTGGCCGGGCCGCTCGTGGAGAGACTCGGGCCCACACTCAGACTTCGAGCGGGATCGGTGATCGCGTGGTCGCTTGAGCAGGCCGCGAGAGCCGCTGCCGCTGCCGCGGCAAGGGTGATGAGCTTTATCATCGGGTCCTCCCTCGTGAGGAGTGGTCACAGGTGTGCCGCCGCGCTCCAGCAGCAATGTGGGGGGGTGGGTCGAGAGAGAGAAGTGACGCGAGGGGGCCTTAAAGGATTCTCATACTGCTCTAATCGAATCCACGTGACCGGGCGAAGCTCCGGCATCTACGACCGGACTCAGCCCCGTCAATCCCGTCATCCTGCTAGGTCAGCTTCCCCAGTCAAGCAGCCTCGGAGCGCGCCACCCGGCGGGGCGCGCTCCGAAGGTCGCAGATGCGCAAAACGAGAAGTTACAGCACTGCTATAGTCAGCACGATCGTCGCGCTGTAGGTCCCCGCAGGCACGGTTCCCACAGTCGCTGTCACGAAGGGGTCCGTGGTGCCGGCATTATAACCAAGGTAGACCGAGCCGGATGAGTTGGACCCCATCACCGTCGCGCCTGTGCTCGGGTCGAACGTGACGCCAGAGCCTGTAAGGAAATGCGTTGCCGAAGTGGTGCCGTACGTGAGCGGGATGGTGGCCCCTGGGCCGCTTAGGGCAGTCGGCAGGGTGAAGCTGATGCTCAGGGTGACGCCCTGCGTCGTGCTCACGCTCCAAATGGCGGGAGCGTCATTGTGGAGAGCGCCCTGTCCCGGGAACGCGTCGGGGAAGTGTAGATCGGCGTTTTTGGAAAGGATCAGCGTGGCCTGTCCAACGTTCATGGTGGCCAGCGCCAGTGATGATCTGGTCTGTGCCGCCGCGATGCCGGGCAGCATCAGCGCCGTCAGCCAGGCGAGCTTCCTTGTGACATGTGACATAGAACCTCCGTCTTGGGCGTTTGAGGTTGTGCTGCTTACCTGACTCCGGGTATCATCAGGGGACTGGGCGCCAACGGGCCGAAGTAGACGCCTAGCGCGCTCCGTTCCCCCGCGTGGCCAAGCTGAACGTTGAGGGTTTGCGGCCCACGCCACGTGAACACGTAGCGGTTCTCCGTACTGGCGAACACGACGAGCGGCCCCAACACCGTGGCGCCGGATAGCTGCACGTTGGGCTGTTGGTAGATCATCGCTGCCCAGGTATGCCCCAACGCCACCCGCACGTCGGCGTAGCGCGGTCGGTGCTCGGCCTCGCTGTACGAGATCTGCACGTGGTCCAGGGGGGTCACGTAGGCTTGCCACGCGCGCCCGGACAGCGAGGAGCGGGACGCGCGCAGCGTGGCCCAGCCGAGCGAATAGCCCAGGTCCAGGAAGGTTGCGCCCCGATCGTCGCGGGTCAGCCCGAAGAGGGGACCGCTCAGCCCTTGCGGGAACAGCAGACCTGACTGTACCAGGGCCGCGGCGCGCAGGCGGTCGAGCCGCGCGCGGGAGGCGGGCAAGATCTGATTGGGGTCGAAGACGATCAGTGCCAGTTGCCGGGGCTGCCAAACGACCTCGACCCCCAGCCGCTCTCGCAACTGCTCCAGTGTCATGTAGGCGATCGGGGGTTCTCGCAGTCCCACGAGCTTGAAGATGGGAGCCGCAGGCAGAACGAGCACCGTTCCCTCATCCCTCGACTCCGCGAGCACGAGGACGCTGCCGATGCCCTCCAGCCGAACCTCCACGAGCAAGGTCTCGGCGGCGGCAGTCGCGGGCTCTGCGCTGCGGAGAGACTGAGCGAGCCGAGATGCCGCGATGGTTCCGCCATAGGCCGGCCGGCCCGAGGCGATCCAGCAGACCATCGCGCACCACACCAAGGCCAGCGCCCGTGCGCGCGGCAACGTCCTCATCACGGCGCGACCACTTTGGTGATGTAGCGGGTGGCAAAATCAAGCCGTGTGACGACTCCGGTCGGCTGCTCCGCCGGCTTCTCCGGAACTACCGGCTCAAACAGCGTGACGAGCCGGAAGACGGCCCCCGGTTCAACGCGCTCCCGGACCAGAATGCGGAGGATCTGCGTCTCTTCGGGCCCGAATTGAAAGACCCTGGGGCTGACGACGGCATCTACCGGGGAACCCAGCTGAACCTTTCCGTCGACGACCTCTCCGTGCCTGAGCTCCACGCTCACCCGCATGCGCTCTGTGGACCGGTTCCACAGGGTCGTCGTCGCATAGCCGTCCTTCAGCTCGACGACCGGCTGGACCTGCGCCCGGCACACGCCGGCTGGGACTGTCAGCATCGCGAGTGCTATCCCGGCCGGCGCGAGAGCGGACCCGAGCCAGCGCCGCGCTCCGAGTCCTAGACCTCCGTTCCGCACGATGGTCCCTCCGGTCTTAAGCTTCCAGGATGACGCAGGCGGCGAAACTATCGCTATGACGCGGGGAGCACACTACGCTGAGAGGACGAGAAAGCGGCTAAGCCTTTGCGACAAGACGCTCGTCTTAGCGAGCTAGTCTTCCTGGACTGCTATGCGCTGGGACGGTCTCGGGACGAGCGTGAGGAAGGTCGTTGGGCATGCATGTACGCCGCGACCTGGAGCCGGCTGCGTAGCGCCAGCTTTTCCAGGACGTTATGCACGTGGCTCCGGATGGTATCGGTGGAGAGATGGAGCTGGTGCGCGATCTCCTTGTTGCTCATCCCGGCCGTGATCAGGTCGACCACCTCCCGCTCCCGCTTCGTCAACCGTACCGCCTGCAGCGCTTGGCCCTCGCCCCGTCGTATCGCCAGATCGGCAATCTGAGAGAAGAGCGAGACAGTCAAGGGAGGCGGGAGAATATTGGCGCCCTGGGCCACCGATCGAATCGCATGGAGGAAATCGTCTAGCGTGGCGGCCTTCAGGACGAACCCGGACACGCCGGCCCGCACGTATTCTACGACGTCATCCTGTATCGGGAGCAGCCCCATCACGATCACTTTCGTCTTGGGCGACGCCTGGCGTATCGTTCGAGCCAGCTGCAAGGCATCCCCGTTTCGCAGCGCCTGATCCAGCAGCACCACGTCCGGCTTGGCAGCCGGCACTCGGCGCAGCGCCTCCTCCCCATCGGCCAGAGCCGCCACGACGGTGAGATCGTGCTGGGTGTTGAGCATCGCAGCCAGTCCGTCGCGGAACAGGCGGTTATCATCGACGACGAAAAGGCGGAGCTTCATGACGTCAAAAGTGCCCCGGGCGTAGGCGGTGTTCAACCCGTCCTGCGCTGCAAACACCGGTCCTAGCACCCTGTACTACGGGCTTACTTGATGTCGTGGCTGCGGCGCAACAGCTGGGCCGTCGTCGTCCCAGCCATGAGCGAGCCCGCGAGCGCGAGGAACAACCCGGGGCCGAGTCGCGGCACGAGCATCGGATTGGTGCGCAGTTCGCGGTAAGTGATGAAGAGCTGCACGATCAGCCACAGCGCGTACCCAGTGAGCGCCCAGCCGAGCATGGCGATGCCTCGCTTGAGCCCTGGCACCGGCCGGAGCCAGTAGCGCACGCCCGCCACGAGGCAGACGCCTCCGCCCGCCGCCAGGAGGCGGCCGTTCAGGCCGATGACCCCTCGCAGCGGGTCGAGCCCGGCGAACAGAGACAGCCAGGGCAGGAACGCCCCGATCGCAATCAGCGCGCCGCCCACGGCGGCCGCGGCGGCGACGAGGCGCTCCTGAAAGTTCGGCAGTGAGCTGGCCATGGCTATGGATTGCTGGTTCCCGGGCGCACGTCGAAGAACAGGTACACGTTGGTCGGGATGTCCCCGGTGATCTTCGCGCCGCTCGGATCGGCGGCCTGCAAGGCGCGAACGGTGGCGAGGCTCTTGCCCGCGACGACCTGGTTCCACGTCGCAGGATCTTTCACCCCGACGACGTCGAGCTCCCACCAGTTCCCCTCCGCTTGATCCACGATATGGCTGTGGGCCGGGAGCGGCGCGTTCTCCGTCCCGGGGCCGAAGACGCGCGAGATGTCGATCGTGGACGGGTGGTTGATGCAGTGACCGACCATGGGGCACTGCAAGGTCGCCACGTCGGGCCGGAAGCCGAGGGGCGTCATCACGAACAGCGTCGGAATGTTCCCGGGCCGCGGATCGATGGTGCCGTCGGAGCCGATCTCGCAGTCCGTGGCCGAGCCGACGGGATTCCCGTCTTCGACCGGCGTGCGGCAGAAGAACGGCTTGTGATAGAAAAACTGTACGGTCTTTCCCTGGAGCCAGCCTGCCGTAAACCCGAAATCGGCACCGTCCACCTGGTTCTGGGTTTGCTCGAACGACGGAGCCGCAAGCCCCGGATGGAGCTTGGTGGGTGTGCCGTGGTCTGAACAGGCGGCGACGGCGGTCGCAAGCGTGACTGCTGTGCAACGACCAAGAGCGTTGGGGCGCATAGAGAACCTCCCGAGGAGACGTCCACCTACAGCGACTTCAGGTATTCGACCAAATCCCCCTTCTGCTGCGGCGACAGCCCCAGCCCGAAGAACCGGTCGTAATGCTCGACCGCGTCCAGCAACGTCGCCGCGCTGCCGTCGTGGAAGTACGGCGGGTGCTGCCCGAGCGCCCGCAGTGGCGTGGTACGGTACTGGTGGTTCTTCAGTCTCGTCGCCCGCACGGGATCCATACCCGTCTCCGACGGATCGTGCAGGATCCCGAGGTTGACGTCGCTGAAGGCCAGGGACGGGATGTGGCAACTGGCGCACCGCGCTGACCCGTTGAACAGCGCCTTGCCGCGCTCCGCTGCCGCCGGATTGAAGCTCCCCTCAGGCGGTGGCGGGGTGCTCAGGCTGAGTTGGTAGGCACGGAGCACGGGAAGCACCGGCGTCACGCGGTCGGGCGTCTGCTGGATGTTGATCCCGAGCACCGAGTCGGAAAACGAGCCGTGGCCGTGCATCTGGGTGACGGCCACGTAGTTGTTCCAGTAGGAGACCGGGCCTTCGGCGGTGTAGGTCTCGAGTGCGACTCCCCGCAACCCTAAAGCCGGCGGGATCACGACGGGATTGTTGATGCCGTCCCGGTTGAACTCCGCGTCGTACTTGCCAGGACCCCACGAATTGAATACCGCCTTCACGGCGGGCGGCAGGACGGGCGAGAGCGCGACGATTGCTCCGACGTTCAGATCGCGGTTCGGCAAGCCGTCGAGCCGTCGGCCGACACCGGCCGTCACCGCGTCGTCGACGGTCGAGTGGCACAGCGCGCACGTAATCCCGAGGCTCTTGATGTGTCGGTTCGCCGTGACCACGGCTTCCACGCCCACGACGGCGTCGCGCCGCAGCAACTCCACCGTGGTCGCGGGGCTCGTGAGATCGGCGCTCGCCAGGAATCCCGGCGGCAGCCGCTCCGCGTCCACTTTGAGGCCCACGGCGAGCGCCGTGGCCGGCGAAACGGCCGTCTCGACCACTTCGTTCAGGTGGAGGGTGTCGGTCCAGAACGGCTCGTCGCCGAACGTCCAGTGCCGAAAGATGTATTGGCCCTGCGCTGGGACGTCGAGCGGCGCACCGGCGAGCAGAGCCTCGGGCGGCGGGACGGCACGGCTCGCCGGAGTGGTGAGGTTGGGGTGATCGGTGCAGGCAACGAGGAGCGCGGCCAGGGTGGGGCGGAGGGACGCAACGCGCATAACGACCTCCCGAAGGGACCAGGGCACCGCATGTCTATAATATATGTACGTCTGTTTTAGAACGGTTGGTTTTGCCGGGAGGCAGCCTTGGCGCGCGACCGCAGAGGGGCCACGGCGGCGAGACGGTGGTGCGCCGGCTCTACGGACACCTCGGGCAGGTACGACACCGGGCGGGGATTGACACCACGGGCCTAGACAGCCAGCCTTATCGCGTACGTCGTTCAGCAACACGTTCGCGGGCGTAATTCAGGGGTAGAATGCCAGCTTCCCAAGCTGGACGTCGCCGGTTCGAATCCGGTCGCCCGCTCTCCCCTCCTGCTTGACAAGTTGCAGTCTGAGCGGTCGTTTAATCCTGCAACTCCCCCCGCGCGGTCACTTCGGATGCAGGTGACACCGACATCCCGCAGAGTGCAGCGCCGACGCAACGGTGCCCGGCGGCGCACCCGCGTGCTCATCGCCGACGACCATCCGGTGCTGCTGCGCGGACTGTCCGGGCTGCTCAAGTTGCAGGGATTCCGCGTCGTGGCGGAAGCGGCGGACGGGCGGGCGGCCATCGCGCTCGCCCGCGAGCGCCGCCCGGACGTGGCGGTGCTCGACGTGGCGATGCCGGTGCTCAACGGGGTCGACGCCGCTCGGGAGATCCTGCGGGCGCTGCCGCGCACGCGAGTGGTGCTCCTCACGGGAGTCGCGGAGGAGTCGGTGGTGCCCGAGGCGCTCCGGGTGGGCGTGCAGGGGTTCGTCGTGAAGGCGCAGGGCATCGAGGACCTAACCCAGGCGATCCGAGACGTCACCGCCGGGGCGCTCTATGTCAGCCCCTGCTACTCCCGTGCCGTGATGCAGGCCTGCCGCCGCGACGACAACGGCAACGGCGCCGGGCCGCTCAGCCCTCGCGAGCGCCAGATCCTTCGCCTGATTGCGGAAGGCAGGACCACGAAGCAGGCCGCTGGGTTGCTGGACATCGCGGTGAAGACAGCAGAGTGTCATCGCGCGAGCCTGATGGACAAGCTCGGCATCCACGAGACGGCCGGCCTGGTGCGCTACGCCATCCGCGAAGGTCTGGTCGTCGCCTGACGAGTTGATGATCGGTTGATGCTGCGCGGATATGCTCCGCGCAGCATGATTTCGATGTTTCCCCCACCCGAGTCCCGCTCGGGTGAATGCCCGACCCCCCCGTCCGGTGAAGTCCTGATTACGGGGCGCTCGCTCGCGCCGGATTCTACACCCCGATCACCGCGGTCATGCTGCGCCGAGCCCTGTCACGCCGGAGAGCCACGCCATGCGTCCTGACGCGTCCGCGCCGCCCCGTTCGCCGTCCTGGTTCACCGCCCGCGGCGCCGCCCGCTGGGCACTCCTCGGCGCCGTCGCCCTCGGCGCGGCGCTCATCACGCTCGGTCCCGACGCGCTGGGCCGCGGGCTGGGAGCGCTGCGGCGTCGCGTGAGTCCGGCGGTCGCACCAGGGGGGGCGGCCGCCCCGAGTGACACGCAGGCGGTGTACGGTCCCAGGCGCTTCGACACACCCACGGGCAGCTCGACCTACCACGTCGAGCGCTTCGCCGTCGCCGCGGGGCCGGGAAAGCGCTACACCCTGCAGGTCGACAACGGCGGCGTCACGGGCGGGTCGGTCATCCTGAACGGCAGTACGGTGCTGTCGTCCAGTGACCTGGGCTCGGGGGCGGCGCGCTGGACCCGCGTGGTGCAGGCGCTCGCCGAGGATACGATCCAGGTGACGGTGCAGGGCCCCGCGGGGGCGGCCGTGACGGTGAGCCTGCTCGCCGCTCCTGATCCCACGTTCCTCGTGTTTGGACCGGAGCGGTTCTCCCGCTCCACGAGCGCGCCGGTCACGGACACGCGTCACTTCTCGATCGCCGCGACCGCCGCCGCGCCCTACCGCATGTGCCTCGTGAACGGCAATGCCGACGGGACCCAGCGCATCGCGAGCGCGACGATCGTACTGAACGGTGTGACGGTGCTGTCTCAGGGCGAGCTCAGCCAGCAAGTGGGCGGGCTCATCAAGAACGTCACGCTGCAGCGTGACAACACCGTCGACATCACGCTCACGGCCAAGCCGAGCGGGTTTGTAACGCTGTGCTTCCGGGCGACCGACGTGACGCCGCCCGTGATCACCATCAATCAGCCCCCGGCTGGCTTCATCACTCGGGAGCCGCAAGTGACGGTCGCGGGGAGCGTGCGGGACGAGACCGCGACGACGGTGACGGTGAACACCAACCCCGCGACCGTGGGGAGCGACGGCAGCTTCAGCGCGACGGTGGCGCTCACGACCGAGGGGAGTACCGACATCCACGTCGTGGCGACGGATGCGGCGCAGCACAGCACGGATTCGACCCGTACCGTCATCCATGACACGCAGCCGCCGGTCCTGACGCTCAACGCCCCCGCGGATCGGTTGATCACCAAGGAGACGAGCGTCACCGTTTCGGGCACGGTCACGGACCTCACCCCCGTGATGGTGAACGTTAACGGGATCCCGCTGCCGGTCGATGCAGCGGGGACGTTCACGGGCAGCGTGACCCTGAGCGAAGGGGCCAACGTCTTGACGGTGACCGCGACGGATGCCGCGGGCAACGCGACGAGCGCCGTCCGGATCGTGACGCGCGACACGCAACCCCCCGTCCTGACGCTCACGGCCCCGACCGACGGGGCGACGGTGACGACCGAGACAGTCGACGTGCACGGAACGGCCACGGACGCGACGACGGCGGTCACGGTGACGGTCAACGGCAACCCGGCGACGGTGGGGAGCGATGGGAGCTTCAGCGCGACGGTCGCGTTGGCCGTGGGTCCGAACACGATCACGGCGGTGGCGACCGATGCGGCGGGGAACAACACGACCGTGACGCGCTCGGTCACGCGGACGTCGTCGGGGTTGCCGCCGGACCCCAGCACGGTAGCGACCCCGATCGATGCGACCGTGGCGACGACGGTGGGCGCCTCGACTGCGTTCCTGTACGGCGGGCCGAACCCCGTCCAGACCGACGTGACCCCCGGGGCGATCACGCCCGTGCGGGCGGCGGTGCTGCGAGGGAGAGTCCTGACCCGAGACGGGCGGCCGCTGCCGGGAGCGCGCATCACGATCCTCGGTCACCCCGAGTACGGCCAGACGCTGTCCCGGGACGACGGGATGTTCGACCTCGCCGTGAACGGCGGCGGCGTGCTGACGGTGACCTACGGGAAGTCGGGGTTCCTCTCCGCGCAGCGCCCGGTCGACGTGCCGTGGCAGGATTATGTGGCCGTGGATGACGCGGTGCTCGTCGCGGCTGACGCCCAGGCGACGGTGATCGACTTCGCCCAACCCGCCGAGATCGCCCGCGGCAGTGTCGTGTCGGACCAGGACGGCACCCGGCAGGCGACGCTGATCTTCCCGCAGGGCACGCAGGCGAGCCTCGTGCTACCGGACGGGAGCACGCAGCCGATCGCGTCCCTGACCGTGCGGGCCACGGAATACACCGTGGGCCCCAACGGCCGCAAGGCGATGCCGGCGCCGTTGCCCCCCACGAGCGGATACACCTACGCGGTCGAGCTCAGCGCCGACGAGGCCGTGGCAGCCGATGCCAGGACGGTGCTCTTCACCAGGCCGGTGGCGGTTTACGTAGACAACTTCCTGGGGTTCCCGACGGGCACGCATGTGCCGGTGGGGTTCTACGACCGCGCCCGGGGCACCTGGGTGCCGTCTGACGACGGACGCGTCGTGCGCATCCTCAACACGGATGGTGGGATCGCCGCCCTGGATGTGACCGGTAGCGGGGAGGCCGCGGATGCGGCCACGCTAGCGGCCCTGGGTATCACGGACGAGGAGCGCCAGCGGGTGGCGCAGCTCTACGCTCCCGGCCAGACGCTGTGGCGCTTTGCCACGACGCATTTCTCCCCCGCCGACTGCAACTGGCCTGTGCTGCCCCCGTCGGACGCCCAGGCTCCCGATCAGCCGCCTCCCCAGCAGGGCTCCGGAGCGCCCAAGCCGGACGACCCGTGCGAAAAGTCGGGACAGTCGGTGATCAGGTGCGAGACGCAGGTGCTGGGCGAACAGCTTCCCCTCGTGGGCATCCCGTTCGACCTCGTGTATGCGAGCGACCGGACGGCCGGGCGCCGCGACGATTACCGCATCACGATACCACTCACGGGCGACGGCGTGCCGCAGTCGCTCAAGCTCGTCGAGCTGCGGGTCGCGATCGCGGGGCGTGAGTTCGTCGATACCTTCCCCGCGGCGCCGCTCCAGCGCAGCACCTTCGTATGGGACGGGCGTGACGCGTACGGGCGGACCGTGCAGGGCCAAGCCGTCGCGACGATCCGGATCGCCTACGTGTATCCCGGGAGTTATGGCGGGGCGGGCGCTCGCCCGCGGTCCTTTGGATCGACCGCCGCCACGCCGACGGTGATCAGCGTGAACCGCACCCGTGTCGAGGTCACGATCACGCAATTTCAGCGGGTCAGGCTCGGCTCCTTCCGCTCACCGGACGCCTTGGGCGGGTGGAGTCTGCCGGTTCACCACGCGTACGACCCCATCACGCGCACGCTGTATCGCGGGGACGGCAGCAAGCGGACGGCCGAAGGCATCGGAGCTATGATCGCTAGCGCCGCAGGCGACGGCCTGGGGCGGTTCGCGGGAGACGGCGGCCCGGCCACGGCGTCGGAGGTGTGGGGGCCACCCTGGGTCAAGGTGGCGTCCGACGGGAGCGTGTATATCGCGGATCAGAACAACAACCGCATCCGTCGCATCGCGCCGGACGGCATCATCACGACCGTCGCGGGCGACGGGCAGTTCTGCACGCCCGCCACAGATCCCTGCGGCGACGGCGGCCTGGCCACGCGGGCCCATCTCGCATTTCCGACCGGCGTCGATCTTGGCCCGGACGGCAGCATCTATATCGCCGATCAATCCGACCACCGCATCCGCCGCGTGGGCCTGGATGGCATCATCACGACCGTCGCCGGGACGGGGGCGGAGCGAGACCATCGCTTCATCTTCAGCGGATCCGGGTGGCAAGTGATCAACGGTCCCACGGGCGACGGTGGCCCCGCCACGGAGGCGCTCCTCGGCTTTCCGCTCTCGGTGGCAGTCGCGCCGGACGGAAGCGTCTACTTCACGGACGACGGGTTGGTGCGCAAGGTCGGCGCCGACGGCATCGTCACGACGGTCGCCGGGAACGACAGCGTTTCTTGCCAGCTCACGACAGGCACCACCGGTCCCTGCGGGGACGGGAGCCTGGCGATCCACGTGCCCCTCTCCGGTTTGTTCGGCCTCGCCATCGGTTCCGACGGGAGCATCTACGCGTCGGAGTTCCGTGTCGGTTTCCGCCTGCGGCGCGTGACCCCCGACGGGATCCTGCATACCGCGGCCGGGACCGGCGCCGGGTGCAACACGTCTACCGACCCGTTCTGCGGCGACGGCGGTCCGGCCACGCGCGCACCGGTGGACCCTTGGGGTATGTCCCTCGGGCCCGACGGCAGCCTCTACATCGCCGAGCTGTCGCGCGGCGTCATCCGGCGCGTCGGGTCGGACGGCATCATCACGACGGTCGCCGGTCGCGGCGGCCGGTGCTTCCCCCCGACGGCGCGGTGCGGCGAGGACGGCCCCGCGCTGGCCGCGCTGCTCGGCGACCCCTCGGGGGTCGCCGTGGCTCCGGACGGCAGCCTGTATGTGGCCGAGCTGGACAACAACCGGATTCACCGCGTCGCGTCGCCGTTGCCGCATTTCTCGGCCGGCGACCTGGCGGTGGCGTCGGAAGATGGTGCGGCGGTCTACCAGTTTGACGCGAACGGACGTCACCTGCGCACGGTCGACGCCCTCACCGGCTCCGTCCTCTACAACTTCGCGTACGACGGGGCCGCTCGGCTCACGGCGGTCACGAACGCCGACGGCAACGTGACGAGCATCGACCGGGCGGCGGACGGTACCGCGACGGCCATTCGCTCGCCATACGACCAGCGGACGGCGCTCGCCATGCGGGCCGACGGCTTGCTCGGGGGCGTGACGAACCCGGCCGGAGAAGCGACGACGCTCGACTACGACGCCGCCACGGGCCTGCTGGTGACCCGCGTGGACGGCCGGGGCAACAGCTCCACGTTCACCTACGATGCACTTGGCCTGCTCACGCGCGATCAGGACCCGGCCGGCGGCTTCACGACCCTGCTCAACCGCTCGGACGCGACGGGATTGGAGGTCGTGAGGACCACGGCGCTGGGTCAGGTCACCCAGAACCGGGTGGAGACCCGCGTCGGGGGCGGTACGCGGCGGTCCGCCGTCGACGCCCGGGGGCTCACCACTACGACGATCTTCGATGGGGCCGGCGTGACGACGCTGACGCAGACGGAGGGAACCGTCAAGACGCTGCAGCCGGCGCCGGACCCGCGCTTCGGGATGCAGGCCGCCCTCGCGGGGCGACGCAGCGTGAGCACGCCGGGCGGTCTCGTGTCCTCGACCGTCGTGAGCCGCCACGTCACGCTGGCTGATCCGAACAACCCGCTCAGCGTCACGGGCGCGCTCGACACGATCGCGATCAACGGCCGCCCCTATACGACGCGGTTCGATCGGGCGCAGCTCCTGACCACCCGCACCTCCCCGGCCGGGCGCATGACGTTCGAGTCGTGGGACGCCGTGGGCCGCGTCGTGCGCCGCGAAGTGGCGGGGCTCGTGCCGACGCTCTACAGCTACGATGAGCGCGGCCGTGAACGTGATATTGTCGCCGGCGGGCGCGCGTTCCACTTCGAGTACGACGCCATGGGTCTGTTGGGCGGCATCACCGACCCCGCCGGGAGGACGCGCCGTATGTTCCACGACCCCGCGGGACGGCTCACCCGGGTCGAGCTCGAGGACGGTCGGGCCGTGCAGTACACGTACGACGCCAACGGCAACGTCACGTCCGTCACGCCGCCCGGGCGTCCGGCGTACCACTTCGGCTATTCCCCCGTGGACTTGATGACCGAGTATGACCGCCCGCCGCTGGGATCGGATGTCGGCGCGACGCGCTTCCAGCACAACGCGAATCGGCAGCTCGTTGAGGTCGACCGTCCCGACGGGACCGTGGTCGGCTTCGATTACGACCCGGCGGGCCGCTTGAGCACCGTACGCGTGCCGACCGGCACGATCGGCTACACGTACGCCCAGGCTACGGGCAACCTGACCGACTTGACGGCGCCCGATGGCGGCCGGGTTTCATACGGGTATGACGGCGATCTCCCGACCCGAATCGCGTGGACCGGCACGGTCAGCGGGAGCATCGAAGTGAGCTACGGAAGCGACTTCCAGGTCGCGTCGCAGACGGTCAATGGGGCGATGCCGATCGCGTTCCAGTACGACCGGGACGGCTTGCTCACTGCCGCCGGCGGGCTCACCATCAGCCGTCTCGCGCAGAATCGACTGATCTCCGGTTCAGCGCTGGGGAACGTGGTGGCGACGCAAGCCTACAACGCGCACGGCGAGATCGTCGACCTGGACGCGCAGGTGTCCGGGACCAGCCGATTCCATATGGCGTACGAACGCGACAGCCTCGGCCGCGCCCTGTCCGTGCGGCAGACGGTGGACGGCTTGCAAACCCGATACGACTACACGTACGACCTCGCCGGCCGGCTCACGCAGGTCAATCGGGACGGGGCGCCGTTCCAGACCTTCCAGTACGACGACAACGGCAATCGCGTGAGTCTGGTGACGCCGTCGGGAAGCGTGACCGGTGCGTACGACGTGCGCGACCAGGTGACTCAGTACGGAGACGCACAATTCACCTACACACCGAACGGCGAGGTCGCGACGAAGCTGGTTGGCGGCGAGACGACGCGCTACGCGTACGACGGCCTAGGCAACCTGGCTCGCGTGACCCTCCCCAGCGGCACGACTATCGACTATGTGCTCGATGGCCGCAACCGCCGCATCGGGAAGCGGATCGACGGGCAGCTCGTCGAGGGCTTCCTCTACTCGGACCAGCTGCGGATCGCAGCGGCGCTGGACGGGACCGGCCAGGTCGTCAGCCGCTTCGTGTACGGCACGCGGCCTAACGTCCCCGATTACCTCATCAAGGGTGGTCGGACGTATCGCATCCTCGCGGACCAGGTCGGCAGCGTGCGCCTGGTCGTGGACGTGGGGACGGGCGACGTCGTGCAGCGCATCGACTACGACGCGTTCGGCGAGGTGACGCTCAACACGAACCCCGACTTCCAGCCGTTCGGCTTCGCCGGCGGTCTGTATGATGCCGAGACGGGACTCACCCACTTCGGTGCCCGAGAGTACGATGCGCACCTCGGGCGCTGGACATCGAGCGATCCCGCCCTCTTCACGGGCGGCTCCGGAAATCTCTACGGGTACGTGCTCGCCGATCCCGTCAACTTGGTCGACGTGAACGGTCTGGGGTTTCAGATCGGCTTCCACTTGGAGGTCGGACTGGGTCTCGACTTCAAGTTCGAGTTTCAGATCGGCACGGAAGGAGTGGGCATCGGAGCGGGCGTCGGGCTTGGGGTCAAAGCCGACATCGGCTTCGATCCGCCGTGGCACTTCAAGAACGGGAACGTTGAAGGCGGGGTGGACGCGAGCCTCAAGGGGGAGTTCGGCGCGAAGCACACCCGCTCGCCCACCGGGGAGGAGAGTAGTTGCTCGGTCGACTTCGAGGCGAACCTCGGGCCCCTCAAGGCGACACTGGGCCACGACTTCGAGTGCGGCGACTTCGGCTCGATCGAGGCGACCACCGACATCGGCCTCGGTGCCAGCGAAACGGTCGGCTGCAAGTCGTTCACGCATTGGTAGCCAGCTAGCCCGGGGAGCTCGGCTGCCGGGGGGTCGGGTAAAGGCCCGACCCCCTGGTCCGGTGAACTACCGATTACTGCGTGCTCTCCCAAGTTGGATTCTAGACCGCAATGAGGCTGCGCTCCGGCTTCACGCTCATCGAGATCCTCGTCGTCATCGTGGTGATCGCGGTGCTGGCCAGCCTCGTCGCGCCCAACGTGTTCCAGCACGTGGCCGAGGCGAAGGACACGGCCGCGCGCTCCCAAATCGAGATGCTCGGCGCCGCGCTCGATGCCTACCGGCTCGACAACGGGCGCTATCCGACGACGGAGCAGGGGCTTCCGGCGCTGTGGAGCGAGCCGCGGGCCGACCCCCAGCCGCGTAACTGGCGAGGGCCGTACCTGCGGAAAGACGTGCCGCTCGATCCCTGGCGGCAGCCCTACGTCTACAGGTGCCCGGGGGAAGTGAACGCCAACGGGTTCGACCTCCTCTCCTTCGGCGCCGACGGCAAGCCCGGCGGATCGGGCGACGACGCCGACATCGTGAGCTGGAAATAGCCGTGCCCGCGTTCGCCTACCAGGCCGTCGACGGCGCCGGAAAGCGGCTCCGGGGGCGGGCGGAGGCCGCGAGCCCGGAGCTGCTGCTGCGCTCCCTCGCGGATCGCGGCGTGGTGGTCGTAGACGTGGCCGCCGCCGACGAGACCACCCCGGGGAGAGGATTGGGCTTGGCGTTCGGCCGGCAGCAGGCCGTGCTCGAGGCGACGCGCGCCCTGGCTGCGCTGCTCCCCGCCGGCATGCCGCTCGCCCGCGCGCTCGGCGTCGCGGCGACTCTCACGACGGGCGCGGTCGCCGAGGCGCTCGAGGCGGTGCGGCGCCGCGTGGAGCGGGGGGAATCGGTCGCGACGGCGCTCGCCGCATATCCCGACCTGTTCCCGCCGCTCTATGTGGGCGTGGTGCGCGCCGGCGAGAAGAGCGGCGACCTGGATGCGGCGTTCCAGCGGCTCGCGGCGCAGCTCGAGCGCGACGCGCAGCTGCGGAGCCGCCTCATCTCGGCGTCGATTTACCCGCTGTTGCTCGCCACCGTCGGCGGCATCGCGGTCCTGGTGCTCGTGCTGTTCGTGCTTCCTCGGTTCGCCGAGCTGCTCCAGGGCGCCGGAGCCCGGCTGCCGCGCTCGACGGCGATCGTGCTCGGCCTCGCGACGCTGCTCTCCCGCTTCTGGCCGCTGGTGCTCGCGGGCGCGGTCGCGCTGCCGCTCGGGATCGTCGGGTACCTGCGCACCGTCGAGGGGCGGCGCGCCGGCGCGCGGCTGCTGCTCGGCATCCCGGTCGTCCGGACGCTGCGCCGCCATGCTCTGGCCGCCCGTTTCGCGCGGCTGGTGGGCGTGCTGCTGGGTGGGGGTGCGCCGCTGCTCGCGGCGCTCGCCGATGCGCAGGAGTCGCTCGCGGACCCGGTCGCGCGCGACGAGGCGGCGCGGATCCGGCTGCGGGTGCGCGAGGGAGCGGCGCTGCACCAGGCGATCGCGGAGGGGACGTTGTTTCCGGCAATCCTCACCCAGGTGGTGGCCGTGGGCGAGGAGGCCGCGCGGCTCGAGGAGTTCCTGCTCAAGGCGGCCGACATTCTCGAGGAGAAGACCGAGCGCGTGCTGCAGCGCCTGGTCACACTGCTCGAGCCCGCGCTGATCGTGTTCTTCGGCGGGGTGGTCGGTTTCGTCGCGCTGTCCCTGTTTCAGGCGATTTACGGCATCAACGCGGGGTCGTTCCGGTGATCCGGGGTCGCGGCTTCACGCTGGCCGAGATCGTCGTGGTGCTGGCGCTGCTGGGCCTCATCGCCGCCGTGGCGGTGCCCGCCTTCACGAGCCTGGACGCGGGCGACGACGCCACCCGCGTCGCGGGAGATGTCGTCCAGGTGTTGCACGCAGCGCGCCGGGCGGCGCTCGAGCAGGCCACCACGGCCGCGGTGGTAGTCGAGCCGGTGAGCGGCCACTACTGGGTAGTGTTGGGCGATTCCGCCGGGCAGGCCGTCGCCGCGACGTTTGCGCTTCCGACGGGAGTCACCCTGCTCGGTCCGGAGCGTGCCCACTTCCTGTTTCAATCCACCGGGGCGGCGGTCGGCGACTCGCTCTTCCTCCGAGGGCCCGCGCGCACGGCCGTCGTCACGGTGGACCGGTGGAGGGGGGATGTGCTCGTCACGAGTCGCTAGCCGCGGATTCACGCTGCTCGAGGTCGTCGTCGCCCTCGCCATCATCGGGATCGCCGGCGTCGCGGCCCTCGCGGCGTTCGGCGCCGAGGTGCGAGCGGCGGACCAGGCGGACCAGGGGCTCCCGGCCGTCGCCCTCGCGCAGGAGCGGCTCGGCCGGCTCGCGCTGCTCGCGACGCCCGAGCTCGCGCGGCTTCCCGATTCCCTCGCCGGTGGCACGTTCCCGGCGCCGTTCGATGCGTACGCCTGGCGGGCGACGTCGGGCGCCGTCAGCGGCGAGCGCGACCTGTACGAGGTCGCGGTAGCGGTCATCTGGGACCGCGGCGCCTACGAGCTGCGCACCCGCTGGTATCGTCCCCTGCCGGTCTTCGGGTCCCCATGAATCGCTTCGGGCTCACGTTGATCGAGCTGGTGGTGGCGCTCGCCATCACGGGGCTAGCCATGGCGGCGGGTTACGGTGCGCTCGGGTCCCTCGTCGATCACCGGCGGTACGTCGAGGAAGCGAGCGGGGCCGTAGCGGCCGCCACCGCCGAGCGCGGGATGCTCATCTCCTGGCTCGCCGGGGCCCATCTCACCGTGGAAGAGGGCGGCCCGTCGTTTCGCGGCCTCGACGGGGTGAGCGGCGACTCTGCGGACGACGAGCTGACGGTGCTCACCACCGCGCCCACGCCCATCGGCACGGGCGAGACCGTGGTCCGACTCTACGTGGATCGCGACGCGCGGACTCCCGAGCGGGGGCTCACGGCGGCGTTCGCGGAATGGCGCGGGACGGCGACCGAGCGGCTGGAGGTCGATGCCCGGGTGACCGGGCTCGAGATCCGCTACCGCTCGAGCCTGCTCTCCGGTGCGGCCTGGCTGCCGAGCTGGATCTCGACCACCGTGCTGCCGGCAGGGGTCGAGTTGACGCTCACGGGAGAGGGTCCGGACACGCTGCCGGCGCTGCTGCGACTGCCGCTCGTCGTGCCGCTCGCGGGGGGACGGTGAGGACCGACCGTGGGTTCGCCCTGATCGCGGCGTTGTGGCTGCTGGTGGCGTTGTCGGCGCTGACGCTCGAGGTGAGCCTCGTCGCGCGGGAGCGGCGTCTCGCGGCGGCGAACACCCTAGAAGCGGCGCAGGCGCGCGCCGCGGCGGATGCCGGGCTCGAACATGCCCGGGCCCGCCTCGCGGCCGTGCTGCGCGGCGGCGCTCTCGACTCCTGGCGGCAGCCGGATTCGTTGCTGCCGCAAACGGTGGCGCTCGGCGACGCGCGCTATCGCGTGGCGCTGCGGGATGCGGGGAGCGCGTTGAACGTGAACCGCGCCACCGAAGCCGAGCTGCGTCGCTTCTTCGTCGCGCTGCGCGTGGACGCGGGAAAGGCGGACCGGCTGGCGCAGGCCATCATGGACTGGCGCGATCCGGACGACCTGCGCCGCGCGCGCGGTGCCGAGCGCGCGGACTACGTGCACGACGGCAGCCCCATGCTGCCCCGCAACGGCCCGTTCCCGACCATCGAGGAGCTGGGCTACGTGAAGGAGATGACGCCCGAGATCCTGACGCTCGCGCGACCGCATCTCACGCTGCTCGGCACCGGCCAGGTGAATCTCAACGCCGCCCCGCGCCCGGTGCTGCTGGCGCTCGCCGGCATCGGCGAAGAGGCCGCGGGCGTGCTGCTGCGCCATCAGGAGGCGCGGCGACCGATCCGCAGCCTAGCCGAGCTGAGCCTCGAGCTTTCCTCGGGGGCGCGCGCCGCGCTTCAGGCGGAAGCCACGGCCCTGCTGGGGCGGGCTGCCTTCGAGACCCGCGAGGTCGAGGCAGTGAGCGACGGCTGGGCGGAGGGCAGCCCGGTGCGCGCGCGAGACCGCGGGTTACTGGTGCGCGCCAGGGATGTCGCGTTCCTCGTGTGGAGGCGGGCGGAATGAGCCGCACGATCGGCATCGCACTCGCAGCGGACCGCATCGCGACGGTCACCTGGTCACGCCCGCTCGCCCCCCGAACATCAGGGGCCGGTGAGTGGGAGGACTTGCGCGCGGCGCTCGTTGAGCTGCGGGAGTCGCTCGCGCTGCGGGCCCCCCCCCGGGCCGCCATCGCGCTCCTGCCACCGCTCGCGCAGGCCCGGTTGCTCGAGCTTCCACCCCTGCGCCCGGCGGAGTACCGCCGCATCCTGTCACGCGACGCCGCCCGCTACTTCCCGACCGGTGACGTGGCGCAGGTAGCCGCGGGCGAGCCGCTGGCGGACCGCCGCCCGCGCCGATCGCCCCCGCGCGTGCTCGCCGCCGCGGCGGCGAGCGACGTGATCGAGACGCTGGTCCGCACCGTGGAGGCGGCGGGCTGGCAACTCGGCACGATTGTGCCCGCCGAGGTGGCGTGGCTGGAGCAGCTGCGGGGGGAAGTCACTGCGCTGGTGGTGCCGGCGGCGACGCTGGTCACCGTGCTGCGGGTCGACGGCGGCGTACCGGTCGCGCTGCGGCGCGTCCGGCGGCCGCTCCACGAGGCGCCGCGCGTGGTGCGGGAAGTGATTGCAGAGCTGGAGCGCGACGGGGCCGCGGTGCAGGTCCTCGACGACGCGTTGTCGGCCGCCGCGGCCGGGGCCGTCAGCGCGCCAGGCCCCGAGCTGCTGCCAGACCGGGTGGTCGTGGAGCGCCGCCGGCGCGTGAACCGTCGCGTGCTACAGCTCAGCGCGGCCGCGCTCGCGCTGCTTCTCGCAGCCGCCGGCCTGGACTTGTGGGGCGCGCGGCGGGAGCTGGCCGCCATCACCTCCCGGCGGGCGGCGATCCGCGAGGGGGTCGCGGCGGCGCTCGCGCGCCAGGATACGCTGGAGAGCCTGGTGGCGCGTCACGCGGCGCTCGAGCGCGCCGCTGGATCCGCGGTTCGCTGGTCGGAAGTGCTCGCGGATTTCGCCGATTATCTGCCACGCGACGCGCACCTGATCGCGTTCCGGGGCCGGGCCGACAGCGTCGGTCTGGAGGGGATCGCGCGGCGTGCGGCGGGCGTGTTCGAGGCGTTGCGGCGGGCCCCGCGCGTCGCGGGCGTGCGCGCCGACGCGCCGATCCGCCAGGAGGCAGCGCAGTCGGGGGGCCCTCCTGTCGAGCGGTTCGCCGTAGCGGCCCGGCTCGCGAGCGACGCGGCGACGCGCCACGAGGAGCCGAAACCGTGAACGCAGTGCGGCTCTCCAGGCTCGCCTCGCGCGACCGGCGCGCGCTGGTGCTCGGCGCCGTGGTCCTCCTCCCGGTGTTGCTGTTCAGGGGTGTGGTGACGCCCTACGCGCGGATGCACGCAGCGCTGGGGGAGCGATTGCGCGCGCAGCGCGAACTGCTCGCGCGCGAGCTCACGGTGCTCGCCGACGTACGCCGGCTGCCAGAGCGGCGCGCGCGCGTGCACGGGGTGCTCGCCGCCGACGCGTCGCTGCTGTTCCCTGGCGGCGACCCCTTCGCCGCCACGGCCGAGCTCGTGGGCTATGTCGGAGATGCGGCACGGCACAGCCACCTGCTCGTACAGGAGTTGCAGAGCCGGAGCACGGCCCCAGTGCAGGGAGCGGAAGGGCTCATCCAGCTGCAGGTCGAGGTGCGCGGCCAAAGCGACTTCGAGGGAACGCTGCGCTTCTTACAGGCGCTCGAGCGAGGCCCCCGGCTGGTGCGCGTCGAAGCGCTGGCCGTCGAGCGTCTCGTCGCGGCGTCCGGGGGGAGGGCGGAGGCGCTCAGTCTGCGCGCCGCCGTGAGCGGGTACGTGGCCGCCAGCGCCCCGTCCCCCACCAATGAGCCGCTACCGTCGGTTCGGGTCCGGAGGACGAGTCTGTGAGCCTCGTGCGCGTGCCGCGGCGGCTGGTGCTCTCGGCCCTCGGGGCGGGAGGGGCGGCGGTCGCCGCCGGCGCGGCATTGTGGCGCGCGTTCGCGCTCGAGCCGCTGCCCGCACCGCGGCCGCCGGCCGCCACCCTCGATCGGGCGGTCACGGCACCGGGCGCGGTCTATCCGGCGGAGCGGGTGCTTGCGGCGGTCGAGAAGGACCCGTTCCACCCGGAGCGCCGCCGTCCCGCGCTGCGGTTCCGGCTTCCCGCGGAAGCCGTCGCCTCACACCGGCGCGTCGCTCAGGGTCCCGACCTGTCCGCCGCGGTCCGGGTGATCGGTACGGCGGTGCTCGCCGACGGCGGTAGTTTCGCCATCTGCCAGCGGTCCGGCGGCTCGCCGACGCTGGTGCACCTGGGCGGCATGCTCGGCGACTTGACCCTCAAGGCGGTGGAGCCGGGGCAGGCCACGTTCGTCACACCCGGGGGCGCGACGCTCGTCGTGCGGGTGCTCAAACCGGGAGGGGGGAGCTGACGTGCGCAAGATGACCGGGTGCAGATGGATCGCCTCGCTGCCCGCGCTGGTGTTGGGCGTCACGCTCCCCGCCGGCGTCGCGCGAGCTCAGCAGCCGACGGGCGCGGCGGTGCGGCAAACGGAGCAGGGCATCATGCTCGACTTCCAGGACACGGAGCTGCGGCTGGTGCTCACGGCACTGGCCGAGGCCGGCCGCTTGAACCTCGTATCGGGCGAGCTGCCGTCCCGCCGTGTCACCCTGCGCACGAACCAGCCGGTGCGGCGGGAGGACCTCCTCGCCCTGCTGCGCAGCCTCGCGGCATCGAACGGTCTTAAGGCGACGGAGGACGGTCCGTTCCTCCGGATCGAGCCGGCCGAGTCGCGCGAGGCGGCGCTCCGCGCCGCGGCGGGCGCCGCCCGCGACACGGGGGCCGCCGAGCGGCGACTGTTCGTGTACCGGTTGAAGCACGCGCGGGCGGCGCGGCTGGCGACCACCCTTTCGACCATCTTCGGCGGTCGCACCGGGACCGCGGAACAGCCCCGCCTGGAGCCGTCGCTGTCCGAGCGGTTGCGCGAGCAGCAGGTGCCACCGCTGGGCGCGGAGCCGAAGCCGCAGGTAAACGTCGAAGTGACGCCCCCCCGCCCGGCGAGCCTCCCGGGGCAGCTCCGCGGCGAGGTGCAGATCGTGCCGGAGGAGGCTACCAACTCACTCCTGGTGCGGGTTCAGCCGGCGGACTGGGACGTGATCAAGCAGGCGATCGAGTCGCTCGACCTACGGCCGCTCCAGGTGCTGATCGAGGTGCTGATCGCCGAGGTGCGGCGCACCAGCGACTTCCAGGTGGGGACGTCGGGGAGGGTCGGCAGCGACACCGGCAACGCGGGGACACGGGTCGTCGGCTCGCTCACCGGGGCGACGACGGGCGATTTCGTGCTCCACGCGATGCGGGTCGGCCGCGTGGATGTGGATCTCGCCCTCACCGCGCTTGCCTCGAGCGGCCGCGTGCGCATCCTGTCGCGGCCCGTTCTGCTGGCGCAGAACAACCAGGAGGCGAAGATCCTGATCGGCTCGGAGCGGCCGTTCATCCAGGTATTCCGGTCGCTCCCCACCGATGCCGCGGTGCGCGACCAGGTCGTGCAGTACCGCGACGTGGGCACTTCGCTCGCGATCCTCCCCACGATCAACGACGACGGTTACGTGAATCTGCAGGTGTCCCAGCAGGTTAGTACCGCCACCGCGGAGACGCAGTTCGGGGCGCCCATCATCAGCACGCGCGAGGCGTCCACGCACCTCTTTGTGCGGGACGGCCAGACGGTGGTGATCGGCGGCCTGGTGGAGCGCCAGCGCGAGCAAACCCGGAGCGGGATACCGCTGCTGAAGGACATTCCCTTGATCGGCGGGTTGTTCGGGTCCGCCAGCAGCACCACGTCGAACAGCGAGTTGTTCGTGTTCCTGACACCCCACGTCATCGCAACCGACGCGGACGCGGATCGGGTGCGGGAGGGCGTGCGGAGCGGCACGGAGCTGCTGCGGGAGCAGTTGCCGCAACCGGCGCCGCTAATCCCTCCCGCACCACAGCGCCCCAAGCCCGATTCCGGAGCGGCGCGGCCGTGACCTCACTCCCTGACTATGACGACGCTCGCCAGTAGTCCGCCTCTGGAGCCCGCCTCGCCGCTCGACCTCGAGCGCGTCACCCCGCTCTCGGAGCGCCTCACACCTGACTACCTCGAGTTCTACGGACTCTTGCCGTTGTGTCGGGAAGGGGAGGGAGACGAGGAAGGGGACGGGCAGGGCAACCGGGTGCGCGTCGCGACCTGGCGCGACGACGTGGACCCGCAAGCGGTGGATGACTTGCGGCTTGAGCTGGGCGGGGAGATCGACCTGGTCCGCGGGCCCGAGGACGAGCTGCGGGCCGCGATCCGCCGCGTGTACGGGGTCGACCCGGTCACGGCGGAGACGCTCATCGCGGGACTCGAACCGGGCCGCACCGAGGCGGCGGGCGACGCCGAGCTTCCCCTGGACGACCTGGTGCAGCTCGCGAACGAAGCGCCGGTCGTGAAGCTCGTCAACCTGTTGCTGCTCGAGGCACTCGAGGCGCGGGCATCGGACGTGCACCTCGAGGGGTATGCGGACGGGCTGCGCGTCCGGTATCGCGTTGACGGGGTGCTGCAGGACGCTCCTACGCCGCCCGTGCACCTGAAACCCGCGATTGTGAGCCGGCTCAAGATCATGGCCGACCTGGACATCGCGGAGCGCCGCGTACCGCAGGACGGCCGTATCCGTCTGAAGCTGCAGGATCGCCAGGTGGACGTGCGGGTCTCGACGGTGCCGACGCTGCATGGGGAAAGCGTCGTGCTGCGGCTGCTCGACAAGGAGCGCGGGCGGATCGCGCTCGAAGACCTGGGCATGGCCGACGACACGCTGGGCGTGTTCGCGGACGCCATCGGCCGGCCGCACGGGATCGTCCTCGCCACGGGGCCCACCGGCTCGGGAAAGACGACGACGTTGTACGCGGCGGTGGACCGCATTCGCACGGGGCGCGAGAAGATCCTCACGGTGGAAGACCCGGTCGAATACGAGCTGCCCGGCGTGGCCCAGGTGCCGGTGAACGACAAGGTCGGGGTCGCGTTCGCGACGGCGCTGCGCGCGCTGTTGCGGCAGGATCCGGACGTGATGCTCGTAGGCGAGATCCGCGACGAAGAGACTGCCGAGATTGCGACGCACGCGGCGCTTACCGGCCATCTCGTGCTCTCGACGCTCCACACCAACGATGCCGCTGGCGCCCTCACGCGCCTCCTGGACCTGGGCGTGGCACCCTACCTCGTGGCGAGCACGGTGGAGGCGGTGCTGGCGCAGCGCCTGGTGCGCCGCGTGTGCGACGCCTGCAAGCGCGCGACGCGGCCCGACCGCGCGACATTCGACGCCTGTGGCGTGCCCGAGGGCGAGCTGCCTGCCGTCTACGTCGGTGCGGGGTGCGACGCCTGCCGCGGCACCGGGTTCCGTGGCCGGCTCGGGATGTACGAGCTGCTGGCGGTGGACGATGCCATCCGCGCCGAGCTGCTGTTGCGGCGCGGCGCGGGCGAGTTGCGCCGGCTCGCCGTGGAGCGGGGGATGCGCACCCTGCGGGACGATGGGCTGCGCCTGGTGCGGGCGGGGATCACGACGCCTGCGGAGGTGCTGCGGGCGACACGGGGGTAACCGGCAGGGGCTTCCCGAGTTGACACCGGCGGGTGGGCGTGGCATTTCTACCCGCGCCATGCGCGCCGCCCCGCGTGTCGCCCTCGTCGCACTCGCCGCGACCTTCTCCTGGGCCCTCCTGGCCCCCCTCCCCCTGGTTGCGCAGGGTCGCTGGGTGCCGCCGCAGCCCCCGTGCGACCTGCCCGCCGGGCACTTCAAAGTCACCGGCGGCCTGCTGTACCTGAAGACCGCGGCCGAGAAGCCCGCCCAGCGCGACCAGCAGCTCGGCCAGGCCAAGAAGGTCCTCACCGAAGCGATCGTCCAGGACCAGCAGGACAAGAACCCAGCCGCGTGGTACTATCTTGGCCGCTACTACTTCGAGATGAGCGACGCGTCCGGTGCGGACACCACCTTCGCCCGCGCGCTCGTGCTCGCCCCCAAGTGCGCCGCGGACATCGGCGGCTACCGCCGGCAGCTCTGGGCCAAGACGGTGAACGACGGTCTCGCGGCGTGGCAGGAAAGCAAAGAGGATTCGGCAGCGGTCCTGTTCCATCTCGCCGCCCGGCTCGATTCGGAGAACCCCAAACCGTTCGCCGCGCTCGCGGGCATGTTCGCGAGCAAGGACAACGACGATTCGGCGCTCGTCTACTACCGCCGCACCGCCGAGGCGGCAGGGAAGGACACCGCGTTCGCGAGGGACAAGAAGGACGCGCTGTCGAACCTGTGGCGTCTCTTGGTCCGGCGAGTCCAGGGCCACCCCGCAGCGCAGGAGACGCCGGGGTTGCGGGCGCGTCTCGACTCCATCGGGCGGGCCCTCCCGGGCGACTCGGCCGTCCTGGCGAAGCTCGTGGCCGGGGCGCAGTCGCGTAAAGCCCGGAAGGCGACGCTCGCTCCCGCGGATCAGCGGCTCTTCTCTCGCGACTCGACCGCCCGCGCCCAGGCCGTCGCGCAGGCGCGGGCGGCCCGCAGCGCGATCCTCCAGCAGCTCGCGGCGGACAGCGCGGCCCTCGCGACCGCCTTCGCCCCGGCCGTCGCGGCCCTGCGCGACTACCTCGCCGCCTATCCCGACGGAATCGACGCGGCCACCTCGCTTGCGACGCTGTACGCGCAGAGCAACCGGCCGGCCGAGGCGGCGGCGGTGTTCGACACCCTCGCGGCGCACACGCCGGATCTCGACCCGACCGACTTGTTTACCACGGGCGGGCGCCTGGTGGGTCAGGGGTTCTACCTGCCGGGAACGCGGGCGCTCGCCCGGGGGCTCGAGCGAAACCCTTACCGTCGCGACGCCCTGTATTCGCTCGGGGTGGGCTACTACCAACTCCACGACTCCACGAGCGTGCTCCCGGTCGCGCAACGCGTGCTCGCGCTCGACCCGCTGAACCGGGCGGCGCTCAAGCTGGTCGCCGCTGGTTGGGATTATCGCGGGCGGCGCGACTCGACCATGGCCTATCTCCGCGCGGACTCGGGCCTGACCGTGGAAGTCCTCGTATCAGTCTTCATCCCCGACTCCGCCGGTGCATCGCTCACCGCACTCGTCACGAACCTGAAGTCCGCCCCCTCCAAGGCTTTCCGCCTCAGCTTCGAGTTCCTGGACGCGCGCGGCCAGGTGGTCGCGACCGTGACCCAGGACGTGCCGAGCCTCCCGCCACAGCAGAGTCAGGAGATCGACCTCAAGGCCGCCGGGAAGGGCATCGCTGGCTGGCGTTATCGCGCCTCATAAGTCATATTTGGCATTGAGGTTGCGGGGCTAACCTTCACAAACTCCTTGAAGGTCGAGGTGGTGCGGTGATTCGAGTCCAGTCGCTAGCGCCCGATTCGCTCGGCGCCGAGCTCGGGCTCGTGCCGGGAGCGGAGCTTCTGGCCGTCAACGGCCGGGTGCTCGAGGACTTCCTCGACTGGGAGTTCCTCACGGCGGAGGAGCGGTTCGTGCTGGCGGCGAGGCTCCCCACGGGCCAGGAAATCGAGTATGACATCGAGCGGCCGGAAGGGCTGCCGCTGGGCGTGACGCTCGAGCCGCCGCGCATCCGCCGCTGCGCCAACCACTGCGACTTCTGCTTCGTGGACGGCAACCCGCAGGGGATGCGGGCCCCGCTCTACATCCGCGACGACGACTACCGGCTGTCGTTCCGCTACGGCAACTTCGCAACGCTCACCAATCTGAAGCCGTGGGACGTCGAGCGTATCGTGGAATACCGGCTGTCGCCGCTCTATGTGTCGGTGCACGCCACGGAGCCCACCATCCGCCGCTGGTTGCTCCGCAACCCCGAGGCGCCCGACATCGTCCCGCAGCTGCGGGAATTCGCGGAGCGCGGGATCGAGTTCCACACGCAGGTGGTGCTCGTCCCGGGCGTGAATGACGGCGCGGAGCTGGTCCGCACGCTCGGCGACCTGTACGGGCTGGGGACGCCGGTCCGCTCGGTGTCCGTGGTGCCGGTCGCCCTGACCGAGTTCTCGAAACACGACCTCGTGCACGAGCTCACGCGCGAGGACTGCCGGGCGACGCTCGCGACCGTGGATCGGTTCGCGACCCGCGCGCTCGCCGAGCGCGGCGCTCCGTGGTGTTACGGCGCGGACGACCTGTACCTTCAGGCGGGGGAGCCGCTCCCGCCCGCCGAGTGGTACGGCGACTTCGAGCAGCGGGAGAACGGCGTGGGGTCGGTGCGGTACCTGCAGGGGCGGATCGCGGCGGCGCGGGGAGGGCTACCCGATCTGGCAGGGAAGCACGTCGGCGTGGTGACGGGGACGGCGATGGGGGGGCTCCTGCCGACGGTGCTCGCGGATCTGACGACTGCGACGCACGCGCGCTTCGAGCTGGTGGTGGTCGAGAACACGGTGTTCGGCCCGGCGGTGACGACGGCGGGCCTCCTGCCCGCCGGCGCGATCGCGGCAGCGCTCTCCGGGCGGCACGATTTCGATGTCGCCCTCTTACCCGCCGAGGCGGTGAACGACGACCTGGTGTTCATCGACGAAGTGAGCGCCGATGAGCTCGCGGCGCGTGTGCCGGTGCCGGTGCGGCTGTCGCACGATTTCGCGGACGTCCTTGTCGAATGCGGAACGCGGAACGCGGAACGCGGAACTGAAGTGGAGGGTCGCTCGCGGCACGGGGCTCGCCCGGCTGTTCCGCGTTTCGACTTCCGCGTTCCGCATTCGGGAGGGCAGGGGTGAGGGGCACGCCGACGGTAGCCATCATCGGGCGGCCTAATGTGGGCAAGTCCACCCTGTTCAACCGCCTGATCGGGCGCCGCGAGGCCATCGTGGACGACCGCCCCGGCGTGACCCGCGACCGACACTTCGCGGCCGTAGAGTGGAACGGGCGGCGCTTCTGGCTCGTAGATACGGGCGGGTTGATCCCGCGCGCCAACGACGCGTTGAGCCAGGCAGTCCGCACCCAGGTCGAAACGGCGATCGCCGAGAGCGACGTGGTGCTGTTCCTCGTGGACGTGGCAGCGGGCGTGCACCCCGCGGATCTGGAAATTGCCGCCTATCTGCGCCGCGCCGGCCGCCCGATGATCTTGGTCGCGAACAAGGCGGACCACCTGCCCAACGAGACCCGGCACCTCGCGTTCTACGAGCTCGGCCTGGGCGACCCGTTCCCTGTGTCCGCCGCCGTGGGGAAGAGCTCGGGCGACCTGCTGGACCGCGTGGTGACGCTCCTGCCCCCGGCTCCCGAGGCGCGCGAGGAGGCCCGGATCCACGTCGCGGTGGTCGGCCGGCCCAACGTAGGTAAGTCGAGCCTGGTCAACAGGTTGCTCGGTCGGGAACGGCTGGTGGTGGCGCCGGAGCCCGGTACCACGCGGGACGCGATCGACACGCCGTTCAGCCACGCCGGGCGCACCCTGGTGTTCATCGACACGGCGGGCCTGCGCAAGCGCAGCAAGGTCCAGGACGATGTCGAGTTCTACTCGACGTTGCGGACCTCGCGGGCCATCGAGCGCGCCGACGTGTGCGTGCTGGTCGTGGACGCGCAGGACGGCATGCACGTCCAGGACTTGAAGATCGCGAACGACGCGTGGGAGCGGGGCGCCGCGCTCATCATCGCCGTGAACAAATGGGACCTCGTCGAGGAGAAGGACACGAACACCGCGGCGCGCGGCGAGCGGGAGCTCGTGGAGCGGGCTCCGTTCCTCCAGTTCATTCCGTTCCTGTACGTGTCGGCCAAGACGGGTCAGCGAGTGAGCAAGCTGCTCGACCTGATCCTCGAGGTCGCCGAGGAGCGCGACAAGCGGATCCCCACGGCGGAGGTGAACCGGGTGCTCGAGGCTCTGGTCGACCGCCAGCAGCCTCCGCAACCGGTGGGGGAGTCGGTGCGGCTGCTGTACGCCTCCCAGATCGGCACGGCGCCGCCCCGGTTCGCCGTCGTGTCCAACCGTCCGGAAGCGATTCCCGAGTCGTACACGCGGTATCTGCTGAACGGCTTCCGCGACGCGTGGCAGTTCACCGGGGCGCCCCTGAACATCAAGTTCCGCCGCAAGCGGGAGGCGGCGCACCGGTGAACGCTGTCGGGCTGGTCCTGATGCTCGTCCTGGCGTACCTGATCGGCGCCACTCCCACGAGCTATATCGCCGGGAAGCTGGGGCGGGGGATCGACTTGCGCGAGCGCGGCTCGAGGAATCTCGGCGCGACGAACGTCTATCGGGTGCTCGGCTGGAGATACGCGATCCCCGTCCTCTTGATCGACGTCGCGAAGGGGGCGGTGGCGGTGGCGATCCTCGGTCCCTGGGCCAACGGGCCGGCCTGGTTCACGGTAGCGCTCGCGATCGCGGCGGTGCTGGGCCACATGGTCTCGCCCTACGTCCGCTTCAAGGGCGGCAAGGGGGTGGCCACCGCGGCGGGAGTGTTCCTCGGCCTCGCGCCGCTCGCCATCCTGATCTCGCTGCCGATCTGGGCCGCGGTCCTCTGGCTTTCAGGTTACGTGTCGGTTTCCTCACTGACGGTCGCGCTGTTGTTCCCGGTGTGGGTGTGGCTCACGCGGCCCGGGGAGCCGTACACCCTCTGGGCCAGCGTGCTGCTCGCGCTGCTGATTGTCTATTCGCACCGGGCGAACATCCGGCGGCTGCTGGACGGGACCGAGAACCGGTTCCGGACGAGGAAAGGGGTGGCGGCGTGAAGCCAAGTGCGGAGTGCGGAGTGCGGAATGCGGAATTGAAGGAGGGAGTTCGATCCCGTACGCCCGCTGCCGTGTTCGACGGTCGCGCGATCAACTCCGCATTCCGCACTTCGCATTCCGCATTCGGGTTGGGCGGGAGGGTGAGGTGAGGATTGCCGTCGTGGGCGGCGGCGCCTGGGGAACGGCGCTCGCGGATCTGCTGGCGCGCAAGGGCGCCTCGGAGTCGGTCACGCTCTGGGCGCGCGAGCCGGAGGTCGTGGAGGGCGTCAATCGCGACCATCTGAACCCCGTGTTCCTTCCGGGCGCGCCGCTCGCGCCCGCGCTGCGCGCGAATGGCGATCTCGCGGCGACCGTGCGCGGTGCCGAGGTGGTGGTGTCGGCGGCGCCGTCGCACGCCGTGCGGGACGTGATGTTGCGGGCGGCCCCCACGGTCGCGCGCGGGGCGGTGGTCGTGAGCGTGTCGAAGGGGCTCGAGCCGGAGCGGCTCAGTACGATGTCGTGCGTGCTGCGCGAGGTCCTGCCCAAGGGGGCGCAGATCGCGGTGCTGTCCGGGCCCTCGTTCGCGCAGGAGGTGTACGCGGGCCAACCCACCGCCGTGGTCGCCGCGGCCGAGCAGCACGCCGTCGCGCAGCGCGTGCAGCAGGTATTCTCGACGGGCTACTTTCGGGTGTACTCGGCCACGGACGTGGTCGGCGTGGAGCTGGGAGGCGCGCTCAAGAACGTGATCGCCCTCGCCGCGGGGATCCTCGAAGGGCTCGGGATGGGCCATAACGCGCGGGCGGCGCTCATCACCCGCGGGCTCGCCGAGATCACGCGTCTCGGACTCGCCTTGGGCGCGGAGCTCGCGACGTTCGCGGGGCTCGCGGGGATGGGCGACTTGATTCTCACGGCCACCGGTCTGCTGTCGCGCAACCGTCAGCTCGGCGTCGAGCTCGGTCGCGGGAAGCGGCTCGAGGAAGCCCTGGCCGGGCGGGCCACGGTCGCCGAGGGGGTGAGCACGGCGCGCTCAGCCGTGGCGCTCGGCGCGCGCCACGAAGTCGAGCTGCCGATCGCGCGCGAGGTGAGTGAGGTGCTGTTTCAGGGGAAGCCGCCCCGCCAGGCGGTCTCGGACCTGATGGAGCGGGATCTGAAGCCGGAGCACTGGCGATGAGCCTGCCACATCCCCATCCCGTGCAGGAGTTCTTCTCGATCGGCGAGGTGTGCCAGCTCACCGACCTGAAGCCGCACGTGCTGCGCTACTGGGAGAGCCAGTTCCGGTTCTTGAACCCGGCCAAGAACCGTTCCGGGAACCGCGTGTACCAGCGGCGCGAGATCGAGCTGATCATGCTCGTGAAGCATCTCCTCTACACGGAGAAGTACACGATCGAAGGGGCGCGCCAGAAGATCGAGCAGTACCGCCGCTCGGGCGACCTCAAGCCGGAGGCGCGCCGCGCGCTCGCGACCCAGACCGTGAAGGACCTGCGTGCGGAGCTCAAGGCGATCCTCGCCGTCCTTGAAGGGAACGCTTCCCCCAATGCCGGAGCGCGCTGACGCCGCCATCGCGGTCGTCATCCCCGCCTACCAGGCCGCTGCTACCATCGCCGACGTCGTCTCCCGGACGCACCGTGCCGTTCCCAGAGCGATCGTATACGTTGTGGATGACGGATCGAACGACGGGACGGGAGAGACGGCGGAGAAGGGGGAAGGGGGAAGGGGGAAGCGTACGACCGTCCTCATGCACCCCCGGAATCGCGGGAAGGGTGTGGCGCTGGCGAACGGTATCGCCGCCGCGCTGCAGGACGGCGCCGGCGTGATCGTGACTCTCGACGCCGACGGGCAGCATCCCCCGGAGGAGATTCCCCGGCTCACGAGACCTGTGCTGGAGGCAGGGGCGGACCTCGTCTTGGGCGCTCGCGCGCGCACGGCTGCGATGCCCGTCGGCCGACGCTGCACCAACTGGCTTTCGGCCGCGCTCGCCTCCCGCATCGGTGGCACGCACGTGCCGGATGCTCAGACCGGGTTCCGGGCGCTGTCGCGCCGCGCGGCGCAGCTGGTCCAGCCCGCGGAGCGGCGCTACGACTTCGAGATCGCGTTCCTGCTCGAGGCGTTGGCACGCGGCCTGCGAGTGGCTTCGGTCTCCGTCCCCACGATCTACGAGGGCGGGTCGAGCCATTTCCGCCCGTGGCACGACACGTGGCGGCTGGCCCGTGTCTTCACGCGGTACGGCGGGGCGATCATCTTCGGAGCACGATGAACATCCTGATCTCGAACGACGACGGCATCCTCGCGCGCGGCCTCGCCGTGCTGGGCGAAGTGTGCGCGGCGCTCGGGCAGGTGACCGTCGTGGCCCCCGACCGAGAGCAGAGCGGCACCTCGCATTCGCTCACGCTGCACCGCCCGCTGCACGCCACCCGGCGGCCCGACGGCGCGTTCCAGGTGGACGGCACGCCCACCGACTGCGTGCTCCTCGCCATCGGCATGCTGATGCCGCAGAAGCCGCACTTCGTGATCTCCGGCATCAACCACGGCCAGAACATGGGTGAGGACGTGTTTTACTCGGGCACCGTCGCGGCGGCGATGGAAGGCCTCGTGGCCGGGATCCCGAGCATCGCGATCTCGTACGCCGGCGCCGATCTCGAGCTGCTCGACAGCCACAAGGACGGCCTGCGATCATTGTTGCGGCGGATCACCGAGGTGAAGGACTTTCCCAAGGAGACGCTCCTCAACATCAACCTGCCGGCGATCGCGGGCGATCAGGTGAAGGGCGTCAAGGTCACGCATCTGGGGAGCCGCGTGTTCAGCGAGGAGATCGCGCTCATGAAGGATCCCTGGGGGAAGGAGATCTACTGGATCGGCGGCGGCCGCATCACCTGGACCGGCGGTGCCGACTCCGACTTCCGCGCCACGAGCGACGGCTACATCTCGGTGACCCCGCTTCACATGGACATGACCAACTACAGCCTGATCGAAGTGGTGCGGCAGTGGTTCCCGGGCGACTGAACGGGTCTGCCGACACCTACGCGGGCTACCGCGCCCGGCTGGTCGAGACGCTGCGCGCCCGGGGTATCCGCGACCTCGCGATCCTCAAGGCGTTCGCCGAGACGCCGCGGCACCTGTTCGTGCCCGAGGCGGTGCGGCATCGCGCGTACGACGACACCGCGCTCCCGATCGGCAACGGGCAGACGATCTCACAACCGTTCACCCAGGCCCGCTATCTCGCGGCGCTGCGGCTGCGCGGCACGGAGCGGGTGCTCGAGATCGGAACCGGCTCGGGATACCAAACCGCGCTGCTCGGGGCCCTGGCGGGCCAGGTGTTCTCGGTCGAGCGGGTGGAAGCCCTCGCGCTCGCGGCGCAGCGAGCGCTGCGCGAAGCGCGGGTGACGAACGTGTCGGTGCTGCTGGGCGACGGCACCCTGGGCTGGAGCGCCTACGCGCCCTACGACGCTATCCTCGTCGCGGCGGGCGGCCCGGACGTGCCGCCGCCGCTCGTGGGGCAACTCGCTCCGGACGGGCGGCTGCTGATTCCCCTGGGGGAGCGCGGTGCGCAGACGCTGACGCTCGTCGAGCGCGTCGCGGCCGCGCTCCGGCGGACGCCGCTCGGCGACGCCCGCTTCGTGCCGCTCGTCGGGGAGCACGGCTTCGATGGTTGAAGCCTTCGTGCAATGGTTGCTGGATCGGTTCCGCGACCTGGGATACCCGGGGATCGTGCTGCTGATGGCCGTCGAATCCTCGGTGCTGCCACTCCCGAGCGAGTTGGTGATGCCCCCGGCCGGCTACCTCGCGGCGAAGGGGGAGATGAGCTTCTGGGTGGCTATTGCGTGCGGCGTGCTGGGGAGCGTGCTCGGCGCGCTTGCGAACTACGGCCTCGCTCACTGGCTCGGCCGGCCGTTCCTGCGGCGCCTCGGCCGCTACCTGTGGATCTCTGACAAGAGCCTGGAGCGCTCCGAGCGCTACTTCGCCGACCACGGGGAGATCAGCACCTTCATGGCCCGCATGCTGCCCGTCGTGCGGCACCTGATCTCGCTGCCTGCGGGCCTGGCGCGGATGAACCTCGCCAAGTTCGTCACCTTCACGGGACTCGGCGCGCTCGTGTGGTGCACGATCCTGACCTGGATCGGCTGGTTCATCGGCAAGAAGGAGGACGTGATCGTGACCGTCCTCAACGCGGAAGCGAAGACCTACGCGGGGCGCGCGGTGCTGATCATCCTGCCGGTGCTCGCCGTAATCGCTGCGCTGTACGTCTGGTGGCACCGGCGCCGCCTGGCGCAGCGGAGGGAGGAGTAGAGCCCGGTGCCAGCCGCGCGCTTCGTGGTGCATGGCAGGGTGCAGGGTGTCGGGTTCAGGTGGTTTGTCTGGAAGGCGGCGGAGCGGTTGGGGTTGCGGGGCACGGCCCGAAACCTCCCCGACGGCTCGGTGGAAGTGATGGCGGAAGGCTCCGCGCCAGCGCTTACCGAGCTCGAGCGATGGCTGGGGCAGGGTCCGGCGATGGCACGTGTGGAGCGTGTGGAAAGAGGCGAGGTTCCACATGATATCGCGATGCCGAAGCGATTCGAGATCAACTAATTATCGGGGCGACCATTGAGCGCGACCATTACGATCGAGGACATCTCCCGTCGCATCCGGGACGTGCCCGATTTCCCCAAGCCCGGCGTTCTCTTCAAGGACATCACGCCCTTGCTGCTCGATGCGGCGGCGTTCCGGCGGGCGATCGAGCTGATGGCGGCGCCGTTTCGCGAGTCGGGGGTCACGCGGGTCGTGTCGATCGAATCGCGGGGATTCCTGCTCGGTGCCCCCGTCGCGTTGGCGCTCGAGGCGGGCCTCGTGCCGATCCGCAAGCCGGGGAAGCTGCCCTCCAAGCGCGGGCGGGTGGAGTACGCGCTCGAGTACGGGACGGACGCGCTGGAAATGCACACGGACGCCGTCGGGGCGCGAGACCGGGTGCTGATCGTGGACGACGTGCTGGCCACCGGCGGCACCGCGCAAGCGGCGGCGAAGCTGGTGCGAGCCCACCGGGCGGAGGTCGTGGGATTCACGTTCCTGATCGAGCTCGATTTCCTGAAGGGACGCGCGCGACTCGCGGGCGAGCGCGTCGAGGCCTTGCTACACTACACGTAACCCCGCTACATTGCGGCGCTTAGCCCCTGTAGCTCAGGTGGATAGAGCAGCGGTTTCCTAAACCGTTGGCCGGGTGTTCGAGTCACCCCAGGGGCATGGCAAGGCCAACGGCGTTCCAATGGGAGGCGTGGCAGCATGGCGACATCGGTGACCAGCGCGGGGCGTCCTGCCGCGGCAACGGACGCGAACGTGCTGACGTGGCTCGTTCAGTGGATCAAGGGCCACAAACAGAGGGCGGCCTACCTGGGCGCGGCGCTCACCATCGTCGCCATCCTGTTCGTGTGGAACCTGCTGTCCACCCGGACCGCCGAGCGCAGCGCCGGGCGACGGCTCGAGCAGGGCCGCCTCGCGCTCGCCTCGAAGAACTATCAGCTCGCCGCGAGCGTGCTGTCGCAGGTGGTCGAGAACTACAGCGGTACCCGGGCGGCCCAGGAAGGCAATATCCTGCTCGCCCAGGTACGGCTGGCTCAGGGCCAGAGCCAGCAGGCGATCGATCTGCTGAAAGAGTTCGCTCGCAACGCGGGCAAGGACTACCGAGCGCAGGCCTATGGACTGCTGGGCGCGGCGTACGAGAACGCGTCGCACCCACGGGACGCGGCCGACGCGTACCAGCGCGCGGCGGATGCCGCGCAATACCCATTCCTGCGGGCCCAGTTTCTCTCCGACGCGGGCCGGGCGTGGCTCGCGGCGGGCGACACCGCCCAGGCTGTCACGGCGTACAAGACCATCGCCCAGCAGCTCGACTCGACCAGCGCCGCGACGGAGGCGAAGGTGCGCCTCGGGGAGCTGACCAAGGGTGCGAGGAGGTAAGCCCCCAGAGCGAAATCGACTTCGTATAAGATATGTTATGTTAAGTTGTGCGGTGCAGGAATGTGGACAAGGCCCTCAGTTAATCACACCCCGTAGCACCAAGCGCGCCTCCCCTGCAAGCCAGATGTCGTCATAGGTCCCATCAGCGGCCTTGCGTGCTCGGATATCGAGTCGGCGGCCACTTCGCGTCAGGACGGTGACTGGGGGCTGCGCCAGCGCCCAGTCGGAGAGCGCGCAAGCCGCCGCGACGGCGCCCGTGCCGCAGGCTAGCGTCTCCGCCTCTACACCCCGCTCGTAGGTCCGCATGTGCCATTCCGAGGGGTTAGGCCCGGGCGATACGAAGTTCACGTTGGCGCCGCCGGGCCCGAGCGCCGGGTCGAAGCGCAGCGCCTTGCCGCGCTCGGCGAGATCCACGCGGCTCACGTCGTCGACCAGCACGACCAGATGCGGCACGCCGACGGTGCCGAGGACGGCGCGCCGTTCGGACGGGAGCGTGGCGAGCCCCGGGACGGCTGCGGGGGCGTGCACTGGCTCGAGATGCAGCTCCGCCCGGTCGGGCCCCCCGCCGCCCCCGCCCCCCCCGCCCCCCGAGGCGGCCGGGGGAGCGCAGCGGCTCTGGTACGTCCCGGCATCCGTCTCGAGAGCCATGCCCTGCGGGCTGGCGAGTCCCAGGCGCACGGCCAGCCACGTGCTGCAGAGGGCGGCGTTGCCGCACATCGCCGCGCGAGAGCCGTCCGCGTTGAAGTAGATCATCCGGACCGCGTCGGGAGCCGAGCCGGGGCTGACGAATACGAGCCCGTCCGCCCCCACGCCGGTGCCGCGGGCGCACACCGCCCGAATGTCCTCCGGCGACCACTGCTCAGGCGTCGCGTACCGGCCGTCCAGCATGACGAAGTCGTTCCCCGACCCCGTCATCTTGTAGATCGGGATGCCGGCTAGATGCGGCCGAACCAGGTCATCAGCCGGAGCCGCGGCACCATCCACACGGCCTCGCGCACGATGGCCTTGTTCATCTTGCTTTGCCCCTCGGTCCGGTCGACGAACACGATCGGGATTTCCTTCAGGGTGAACCCCTTGCGCCATGCTCTCACGCTCATTTCGATCTGAAAGGCATAGCCGTTGGAGCGCACGCGCGCGAGGTCCATCGCCTCGAGCACGCGCCTGCGAAAGCACTTGAACCCCCCGGTCAGATCCCAGATGCGGAGCCCCGTGATCCACCGGGCATAGACGTTCGCACAGTACGATAACAACAAGCGCGGCATCGGCCAGTTCACCACGGTCACCCTCCCGCCCAGGTAGCGCGAGCCGAGCACCAAGTCGGCCTCCTCGATTGCCTTGAGAAACTGCTTTAAGTGCGCGGGATCGTGCGAGAAGTCGGCGTCCATCTCGAACACGTAGTCGTAGCCCCGCTCGAGCGCCCACGTGAACGCCGTGATGTAGGCGGTGCCGAGCCCGAGCTTCCCTTCCCGGCGGATGACGTGCACCCGGGGCTCCTGGGCCGCGATCGCCGCGGCGAGCAGCCCGGTCCCATCCGGGGAGTTGTCGTCCACCACCAGGACCTCGAGCCGCGCGTCCTGCGCCAGCACCTGAGGCACGATGCTGGGGACGTTCCCGGCCTCGTTGTACGTGGGAATGACGACCAGGGCCCGCTCAGGCATGGCGGGCGCGCCGCGCTACGATCGAGGCCCCCGCGACGATCGCGAGGAGGGCGAGCGAGCCGAGCGAGATCTCCTTTCCCGTTTCGTAATCCCGCGAGCGGAACGTGAGCTCGATCGCGTGGGCACCCGCCGGGACCGGGACCGTGATCAGGGCGAAGTCGCCCCGCAGCGCCCGGGCCGGCCGGTCGTCCACACTCGCTTGCCAGTCCGGATACCAGTTCTCGGCGATCAGTACGTAGCTCGGCACCGGCGGCGCCGGGTCGAGAGCGATGGTCATGTGTCCCGGCTCCCACGCCGTGACGGTTGCCCGCGACGGGCTCGGCTCGGGCATCTTCCCGAGCGGCGCGGGGACCACGGACTGGTCCCGGGTGAACAGCACGAGCCGGTTGTAGTCCATTCGCGGGTCGAGCAGCGTCGGGATGATCGCATCGGAGTCGGCCTTGACCGCCCCCGGGACGACGCGGGCGTAGGGCGCCGGAGTCGCGCGCTCGAACAGGTTGGCCTGCGGGCCCGCCGCGGTGGTCACCGAGTCGAGCACGCGCTTGAATCCCGGGATCGAGTCGGCGCTGCGGCTTCCGCTCCGGGCGGGCACGATCGCGTAGCGCACGTCGAACAGGTCCCAGAGCTGGAGGTAGCGCAGGTTGGTGTATTGGTTCTTGCCGCCCCATAGGTCGTCGAAGTAGCGCAACTCGTTGCCGTGATGACCGAGCAGCTGCGGGATGTCGAACGCCATGAGCGACGCGCCGTTCGACGGGTAGACCCCGAGGTCCACGACCCGGTACGGCAGCGCGGTGGCTGTGAGCCTTTGGGTGACCGGGTCGGGGTGGTACAGCTCCTTGTGGGCGTCGCTGTAGCTCCAGAAGTGGTGAGCGTTGAGCCACAAGTCCGCCCCGACGGCGAGCGCCAGGGTGATCGAGAACACCGCGGGGGCGAGGCGCCCGCGCTGGAACAAGAGGACGAGCGCGCCGACCACCGCGAGCGCGAGCCCGCTCGTCACGGCTCCGATCATGATGGAGGGGGCGGCGAGCTGCGCGCCGCTCGCCCCCCCCGCCCCCCCCGCCCCCCCCGCCCCCTGACTCCCGGCGAGCGAGGCCGCCATCGCGCCGAACACGCCGGCGACGCCGAGCAGCGCTAGCACGCCCCCGATCACGAGCCAGGCAAGCGCGTGCCGCGACCCCGCCCCCGCCCCCTCTCCCTCTTTGGCCTCGAGCCGCTCGGCGCCGAACGCGGCGAGCAGCGCGACCACGAGGGCGACGACGAAGAACGCCATGTCCGGGGCCCGCGTCTGCTTCACGTACGGCATCACGGCCCACCAGATGCGATAGAACGGCGTGTGCGCTCCGAGAGCGATCAGCAGGAAGAGCAACCCGATACCGCCCAGCCAGGCGACGAGGCGGCGCCGGGCCTGCGCCGCGGCCCCCACGACCGCGAGCGCCACGACGGGGAGGCCGAGATACTGCGAGTGCAGCTTGAGCGGATTCGGGCCCCAGTAGGTCTCGCGCGACCCTACGAAGTTCTTGAGGAAGAACTCGGGGACATGCTCCCACGGGATCGCGTAGGATGTCGAGCCCTCGAAGCCGTAATACCCTTGCGCGCGCGGCGAGTACGGCAGGTAGTGATAAAACGGGAGGATCTGGATCATCGCGATGCCGAACCCGACGAGCACGGCGCCGAGCGCGCACGCGAGCCCGACCGCCCGCGTTCCCGCGGGTGAGTCGCCCGCCGCTTCGAGCGTCAGGTAAAGCGCGAACAGGCCCAACGCGATCAGCATGTAATAGGTCATCTGGTAGTGCGGCGACAGCAGTGCGAGACCCACGGTGAGGGCGACGAGCACGTAGCCGCCGGGGCGACGGTCGCGCAGCGCCAGCACGAGGCCGATCAGGGCGAGCGGCAGCATGGTGCTGACGAACAGCTTGCCGTCGTGCCCGGGCGACGGGAAGGACGCGATGAACCCCGACAGCTGATACGCCAGGCCACCGATCACGCAGCCGGTCCAGGACACGCGCAGCAGCCGCAGCAGCCCGTAGGTGAAGAGCCCGGCCAGCAGGTAGTGGATCACGAACCCAAGGTTCATCACCGTCACCGTGGGCAGGATGAGCCGCAGGAAGGAGGTCGGGTAGAAGATGTCCCCGTGCTGGGCGGCGACGAACGGGAGGCCGCCGAAGATCTCCGGGTTCCACAGCGGCACGTGCCCCAGGCGGTGCCACCATTCGGCGCCCCAGGCGCGGAACGCGTAGCCCGCCGAGTATTGATCGCTCCAGGGGCCGGCGAGCCACCGCCCCGCGAGCATGGGCAGCGCGAGGATCGCCACCCACAGCACCAGCAGCCCGGCGGCGACGAGATGGGGCCGCTTAGGTTCGTACACCCGTATCCTCCTTGGACTGTCCGGTGATGAGCAGGACGCCGAGCGGTGCCACCGCCTCGCACAGCGTCAGCAGAACCCGCGAGCCCACGCTCAGGGCGACTGCCCCGCCGCTGCCGAGCATGGGGGTGAGAAGGCCGATGAAGACGAGCTCGCGCACCCCGACGCCGCCCGGCGCGAACAGCGCGAGCAGGCCCACAATGTAGCCGAGCGCGAACACGCCCGTGGCGGTCATGACGGAGGGCGTTCCCGGCAGCCCGAGGCCGAGGGCGAGGAGCCAGAAGGCGACCCCGTAGGTCACCCAGCTCGTGAGCGTCAGGCCTGCGCTCTCGGCCACTGCGGCGAGCGGCAGCGGCCGGAACTGTCCCGCGAGACCGGCGGCGCCGGCCAGCCAGCGCGCGCCGCGGTCCCAGGCGAGGAACCCGATCGTCGCGGCCGCGGCGAGCGCCGCCGCGCCCAGGCGCAGGGGCGATTCCGCGGTCGGGGCGGTCGCGGCCACGACCGCCACGGCGGTGCCGAGGCCGATGGCCTGAATGGCAAACGCCGATGCGCCCGCGGCCCACGCTTCTACCCCGGCGCGCTGCGCGAGCACGATCAGGCCCGCGACGCTCCAGACCTTCCCCGGGACGTAGCGTCCGAGGTTGACGACCAGCCAGATGCGCGCCGCCCGGCCGTAGGCCAGGCGTTGGGCCCACGCCGTGAGGATGCGGCGCCACGACTCGATCTGGATCGCGTACGTCAGAAACACGACCAGCACCGACAGCGCGATCCATCCCGGCTTGAGGGCGAGCGCCACGTGCAGCGAGCGGAACTCACTCCAGTTGCGCGCGATCGCCCGCCACACCATCACCGCCACCACCAGAGCGGCGACGAGCTGGGCGCCCCAGGCGAGCGCCTTACGCATCGAGCGCTTGCCGGTAGACGGCCTCGAACCGTTCCGCCACGGCTGCGGGCTCGAGCCGGCGCCGCAGCGCGGCGCCGGCCTCCGCGGCGCGCCGTCGGCTCTCGGGGTCGGAGGCCAGCTCCTCCAGCGCCCGGGCGAGCGCCGCCACGTCGTGCGGAGGGACCAGCCGTCCGGCTCCGCCGCTCGGGACGATGTCGCTCACGCCCCCGCCGTCAGTCGCCGCGACAACGGGGACGCCGAGCAGCAGGGCTTCGGCGGCCGCCAGGCCCAGGCCTTCGCCCACAGCGGGGAGGGCGAACACGTCTGCGTCACCCACGGCCTCGGGGATCCGGTCGGGTGGGACGGCGCCGACGAACCGCGTGTGCGATGCGAGCCCGAGCTGGCGCGCGCGGCGCTCGAGATTCGCCCGCTCCGGCCCGTCCCCCACCACCGTGAGGGCCAGGGTCCGGCCGGCGGCGTGGAGCCGGGCCAGCGCTTCGAGGACCAGGTGGATCCGCTTCTGCTGCGTGAGGCGTCCCACCGTCACCACACCGCCGCCCCCGGCGCTGATGCGCGTGAAGACGCGCGTGTCGAGAGGCATCGGCTGGATCACGATGCGGCGCGCGTCGAGCCCGGTGGCGCGCGCAGCGCGCTCGGCCAGGTAGGACGACACGGCGGTCACGACCGCGGCACGCCGCATTATGTGCCGGGCGACGAAGCGTGCGGCGGCGGAGCGTTCGAGCAGGGCGACGTCGGTGCCGTGCAACGTGACGACGTAGGGGCGCCGGGTGCGGCGGGCGAGCCATGCACTGATCCCGCCGGGGATCCACCAGTGCGCGTGGACCAAGTGGATGTCCGCGCCGCGGCACACCGCGGCGATGGCCCGTGCCTGGCGCGTCACGAGTACGGCGGCGGCCGCGGCGCCCCACGGGGTCCGGGCCGCGGCGACCATCGCGCCGCGATATGCGAGCGTCTCCCAGCTGGCCGGGGCGTACCGCACCCGGGTGACGGGCACCCGGTGGCGCAGCTCCTTGCCCCCCTTCCCCGCGTCCGCCGGCGCGATGACGTGCACGGCGTTCCCGCGCCCCACGAGCGCCACGACCAGGCGCTCGATGAACGCGCCCGCCACGTCGCCGTCCCAGCGCGGATAGGCGTGCGTCACGCAGACGACGTTCAAGTCTTGACGAACCGGTAGACGATGGAGCGCGCGAGCAGGGCGAAAATGGGGATCGGTGGATGCAGGTACGTTCCGCCGGTACGCTCCAGCCGGAAGCCGTTCATCTCCCCGAGCCGCGCCATCGTCTGGCGCGTCCAGCCGTAGATGTGCCCCTGGCGGTCGGGGATGCGGAACAGGTTCCAGATGATCTCCTTGAAGTGATATGGATTGGGCACGGACAGGACCAGCACGCCGCCGGGTTTGAGGACGCGGTTGATCTCCGCGAGCGTACCGAATGGATGGGGGACATGCTCGAGCACTTCGATACAGAAGACGAAGTCGTACGACCCGCTTGGGAACGGGATTCCCTGCGAGATGTCCTGGATCAGCACGTCGGGCCGGGCGAACTCAGGGGCGATGTCGATCCCCTGGTACTGCACGCGGTCGGGGAGGAAACGGCGCAGGCCGCCGTCGCGCGCGCCAATGTCGAGCACCGCGGCGCCCGGGGGCACGCGCGCGAGCGCGGCCGCCTTGCGGAAGCGCATCTGCTCCTCCGCCGGTGAGCGCCAAGCGGTGCGGGCGCTGTAGAACTCGGCGAGCTCGCGCGACGCCGGCGCGATCTTGCCCGTCACGATCGCTCGCTCCTCGCCTTGAGCTGATCCACCTCGCGCTGCAGTCCGCGCACCTCCTCCCGCATGCCGGCGACCATTTCTCCCACGAACCCGAAGCCGAACAGCGACACGCCCGAGATCACCAGCACCATGATCAGATCGAGCAGCGGCCGGAACCCGACCCCGAACACGTAGCGCTCGATCAGCGCGACCACGCCCACGAGGAAGCCGAGGAAGAACAGGATCGCGCCCGACACGCCGAAGAACAGCATCGGCTTGCGCCCGAACCGCAGCTGGAACCACACGGACAGGAGGTCGAGCACCCCCACGGGGATGCGCCCGATCCCGAACTTCGATTTCCCCGCCCGCCGGGGGTGCAGCGGGACGGGCCGCTGCTCGAGCCGGAAGCCCTGCGACGCCGCGATCACGACCATGAAGCGGTGCCAGTCCGGGCGCGTGGGGAGCGCGTCCATGACCTCGCGCCGGTAGGCTTTCACCGAGTTGAGATCGGTGACCCGGACGCCGAACAGCCAGCGGCACAGCGTGTTGTAGACCCAGGAAACGAAGCGCTTCTCATAGTGTCCCTGCTTCGTCCCCGTCACGACGTCCGCCGTTCCCGCCAGGATCGGCGCCACGAGGCCGGGGATGTCGGCCGGGCTGTATTGCAGGTCCGCGGGATAGAACACCAGGACGTGCCCCCGTGCCGCCTCGGCGCCGGACCGGAGCGCGTCCGCGATGCCACGCTGGCTGCGGTGCGTCACGACCCGGACGAACGGATGCTTGGCCGCGAGTTGCTGCAGCGCGTCCGCCGTCCCGTCGCGGCTGCCGTCGTCGATCACCACCACCTCGACGGCGTATGGCAGCGACAGCAGCGCCTCACGCGCCTGGCGCACGAACTCGGGGAGGTTCTCGGCCTCGTCCTTGGCGGGCACGAGGATGCTCACCTCGGGCGCCACGGCGGGTGTGGCGAGGCTCACAGACGCTTCCGCATACGGGCGGGCAGGATGCTCAACTGGTCGCGGTACTTGGCCACGGTGCGGCGGGCGATCTTGACGCCCTTGTGCTCGAACATCTCCACGATCTGCTGGTCGGTGAGCGGGTTCTTCGGGTCCTCGTCCGCCACCATCTTCTCAATCTGTGCCTTGATGCTGCGGGCGCTCGCGTCCTCGCCGGTGGTGGTGGAGAGCCCGCTCGAGAAGAAGAACTTGAGCGGCAGCAGCCCGCGCGGCGTCTGGACGTACTTCTCGTTCGTCACCCGGCTGACCGTGCTCTCGTGCATGTTGATGACGTCGGCCACCTCGCGCAGGGTGAGGGGCTTCAGGTACTCCACGCCCTTGTCGAAGAACTCCCGCTGCCGGTCGACGATGAAGTTCATCACCTTGAGCATGGTCTGGCGACGCTGTTCGATTGCCTGGATCATCCAGTGCGCGCTGTTCAGCCGCTGGTTGATGAAGTCCTTGTTTTCGCCCTGGAACTTCTTCTTGTCGCGGGCGATCTCCTGGTAGGTCTTCGAGATCCGCAGCCGCGGCAGCCCGCCGTCGTTGAGGAACACCTTGTATTCCCCATCGATCTTCTCCACCACGAGGTCGGGAATGATGTACTGATCGCTCGCGGCCGAGTATTGCAGGCCGGGCTTGGGGTCGAGCTTGGCGAGCTCGTCCGCCACCTTCTGCACCTCGGCGGCGTCGAGCCCGAACCGCTTGCCGAGGTCGCTCCAGCGGTGCGCCTTGAGATCCTCGAACGCGTCCTTCACGAGCCGGTAGGCGAGCCCGTCGGTCTCCCCGCGCGCCTCGAGCTGCAAGAGAAGGCACTCGCGCAGGTCGCGCGCGCCCACGCCGGGAGGATCGAGCTTCTGGACGATGCGGAGCATCTCCTCGGCCTCGGGCAGCGTGTAGAGCTGCGGGGCGACCTCGTGCTCGGACGCTTCGGCGTGCCCCTGCAGTACCTGATTGGCGCCCTGCACGATCTCTTCCGGCGTCGCGCCGAGATAGCCGTCTTCGGCGATATTGCCGATGAACTCCTCGGCGAGGAACTGCTGGCGCGGCGTGAGGTCGAGCATGCGGATCTGCTCCCGCAGGTAGTCGCTCAGGTCCTTCGTCTCGACCGGGACCGGCTCGACGTACTCGCGGGCCTCGCTCATGTCGCGCGGCGGCGCACCCTGATCGCTGCCGTCGTCGAGGAGGATATCCTCCCAGTTCGGCTCGTCGTCGCCCGCCTTCTCCTTTTCGGCCTCCTTCCCGTCTTCCGAGAGCGAGACTTCGGTCTCCTCTTCGGGCTCCACCAGCTCGAGGAACGGGTTGCCGAGCAGCTCCTGCTTGAGGTGCTGCTGCAGGTCCAGCAGGGGCATGTACAGCAGATCCATCGCCTGGTAGAGGCGCGGATTGATCCGCAGCTGCTGGGAGAGCGCCGCGTGCTGCTGCAGGCCGGTCTTCATGCCGCCGGGGTGAGGCGCGCGCGCAGGCGCGCCGTGAGCGTGGGCCCGAGGTAGAGGTTCGCCACGCGATCGTCGAACACCAGTTCGCGCACCGTACCGGAGACCTGCACTTTTCCCTCGAACATGATATAGGCCCGATCCACGATGTCGAGCGTCTGCTCCACGTTGTGATCGGTGATCAGCACGCCGATACCGCGGTGCCGCAAGCCGGCGACGATGGTCTGGATGTCGTGCACCGCGATCGGGTCGACGCCCGCGAACGGCTCGTCGAGCAGCATGAACCTGGGCTCGGTGACGAGGGCCCGCGTGATCTCGAGCCGGCGCCGCTCGCCCCCCGACAGCTGGAAGCCCTTCTGGCGACGCAGGTGCTTGATCGCGAGCTCGTCGAGCAGCCGCTCGAGGCGCGCCGCCTGCTCCGCGTCGCTCAGGGGCAGCGTCTCGAGAATCGCCCGCACGTTCTCCTCCACCGTCAGCTTACGGAACACGGACGGCTCCTGAGCCAGGTAGCCGATCCCCATCTGCGCCCGACGGTACATCGGCTGGTCGGTGGTGTCGCGGCCGTCGAACACGATGCGGCCGCCGTCCGGCCGGATGAGGCCGGTGATCATGTAGAAGGTCGTGGTCTTGCCCGCGCCGTTCGGGCCGAGCAGGCCCACGATCTCGCCCTGCTCGAGCCGCACGCTCACGTCGTTTACCACGCGGCGGCCTTTGTAGATCTTGACGAGTCCGTGCGCCTCGAGCAGGCTGCCGCCGGTCAGCGCCGCGTGCTCGCCGCTCGTCGACTCGGCACGGACGAGCGCGCGCTCCGCGGCGTCGAGCAGCCGATCCGCAGCACCACCCCCGTCGGCGCCGAGCTCGGTCCAGGCGTCGGGCGTGAACGCGATCGACGTGTCGTCCCTGGGGATGCCGACGGGGTACGCCACGATCTTCATGAGCGCGAGGCGTGGCAGCATGGATGTCCGGAGGTTGGTGCGGAACTCCTCCACCGAGAGCCCGCCCAGCTCGGGGAGGCTCGCCCCCCGGGCATGGGCACGGAGCTTCAGGAATTCCTCCCGATAGGCGACCGCCAGCTCGCCGAACGCGGCACGGCCGCGTGCGTCCGCCACGCGCGCCAGCGCGGCGGCGGCGAGCGGGAGGGACGAGTCCCGGGCGGCGAACAGGTCGGCGATCATCGGCTCGGCGGCTTCTTCTTGGTGGTGTCGGCCGGGGCCGGCGGCTTGGGCTCGAGCTGCACGCCGTCGGCCCGCCCGGGGGGGCCGCCCACGATCACGTGGTCGATCTTGTCGGCCTCGATCGTGATGTCGATCATCGCGCCGCGCGAGTAGTTGAGCGACGGCCCCCCTCCCGTCGTATCCCGCGCGTTGTACAGATGGCTGAACGAGCGCGCGGCGCCGCGGGACAGGAGCCGGCGCAACGCGCTCTTGGGCTTCCCGGTCGAGTCGCGTTCCTGCGCCCAGCGGGCGGTGAGCGAGTCTCCCACGATCCAGTTCACGTCGGCCGTCTTGGAGGAATCCTTCCGGGACGTGGAGAACGCGTGCCCGAACGCGCGCGCTTCGGTGAGCACCTCGTCGGGGAGGTCGAGCGCGAGCGAATCGGCCCGGATGGTGTGGAGCGTCGAGACCGCCTTCGCGTGGATCGAGTCGCGCGGGCCCCAGGCGAAGGCCTGCTGGAGCTTCTTGCGGTCGATGTGCAGGTGGATCGTGTCTGCGGTGAGCCGCCAGTCGGACCCGGTGGCGACGCCCTCGCCGAGGGCCTTCACGAGCCGGACCTCGCGGCCCTGGAGGCCCAGCTCGATGCGCGTCCCCGTGAGCGTGTAGCTGCGCGATCCCTTCCCCTCGACCTGCGGCTTCCCGACGAGCACGCCGAAGCCGCTCGCCTGGTCCAGCTGCATCGAGTCGCCGCGCGCGGCGAAGTCGCTGCGGTCGATCGTGACCCGCCCCCCACCCCACATCCGGTCGTTCCCCTTGAAGCGCACGCGGTCGCCCACGATGAGGTACGGCTCTCCCCCCCCCGAATCGGCCGTCGCGCGGTACTCGATGGTGGGGCGGCTGGAGGCGTACAGCTCGAGCGTGTCCCGCACGCCCTTCGCGGCGCGGTAGTAGGTGAGGTTCGGGCCGCGCAGCACCGAGCCGGTGTTGCGGTTCACCGCCACGACGTTCTTGTGCGCCTCGAGCCGCTCCTGCCGCAGAAAGTAGGACGCGGTGGTGGCGTCGAGCGTGAGCGACGTATCGCGAATGTGCACCAGGTGCCGCTGCCCGAGCATGTCGAACCGTCCCACACCTGCGAACCACGCCACGCTGTCGGCGGAGAGGGTGCTGCCCGTACCGCGGCAGTGCGCGAACACGCCGCCGCCCGCGAAGACGTTGGTTTCTCCCTTGCGGACCTCCACCTGCTGGGCTCGCCCACCCACGGAGTCGATCTCCACGACGCAGGGCCGTCCGCCGGTGGTGTCGGCGGGCGGCGCGGGTTGCTGGACCAGCACGACGAAGACCACGGCGGCCATCATTGGTTCGGCAGGGTGAACTTCCCGCCCGTTCCCTTCGGGCGGATCGCGGTCACGACCTTGAAGTCGGGATCGGACGTGAAGCCCTCTCCTTCGATGTGCCGGTTCGGTTCGTCGAAGATGAAGGGCTTCTCGGAGAATACCTGGCTTTTCACCTGGCTGTAATGCAGCACCTCGGTCCGCAGAGTGGCGCCGTCGGTCCGCACCACCACCACGGTGCCGCGCGCCTCCATGTCGCCGGAGCGCCAGTGGTAGGTGCCTTCGCGCGACGTCAGCGTGGACGTTTCCGCGCCGCGGGTGTCGTAGAACGTGATGTGCACGTTGCGCAGCTCGGCGGTCTGGACGGGCGTGAAGAAGTACGCCGTGTCGGCGCGCACGCGGGCGCGCTCGATGCCGTCGTCGGTCACGTAGTGCGACATGTTGAGGAGGACCTGATCGGCCGAGTCCGTGGCGGCGATCGTCGCGGTCGGCTTGATGCCGGTGTCGCACGCGACCAACAGAAGAGCACAGAGCACGGAGCAGTACACTCCGATGCCGGCTCGGCCGCCGGTGCGAACTGCTCTGTGCTCCGTGCGCACTGAATTCACGCTGCCCCCGCCTTCATCAGGTCGTGCAGATGCACCATGCCAACCACCTTGCGGCCGCCGTCGAGGACGGGGAGCGCCATGATGCCGTGCTGCTCCATCACCTGCACCGCGGCGCCCGCCAGGTCGTCGGGCGCGGTGGTCTTGGGCGTCCGCGTCATCACGTCGCCCACCGGGATGTCGAGGAACCGGTCCGTCTTCTCCATGAGGCGGGTCAGGTCGCCCGCCGTGACGACGCCCACCAGGCTCCCCGCTCCGTCCACCACGGCCACCGTGCCGCGCCTTTCGGCCAGGAGCACCACGCACTCGCGCATCGGCCGATCGGGTCCGAGGGTGGGCAGGTCCCGGGTCAGCATCACGTCCGCGACGCGCAGCAGGAGGTTCCGACCCAACGCCCCGCCGGGGTGCAGCGCGGCGAAGTCCTCGCGGCTGAAGCCTTTCACCTCAAGCACGGTGACGGCGAGCGCGTCGCCCAGCGCGAGCGCCGCGGTGGTGCTGGCGGTCGGCGCGAGTGTTTCGGCGCAGGCCTCGTCCGTCACGCTCGCGTCGAGCACGACGTCCGCCTGGCGGGCCAGCACCGAGTCGGGATCGCCCGTGATCGCGATCAGGGGCACGCCGAGCCGCTTGAGATGGCCGAGCAGGCCGAACAGCTCGTCCGACGCGCCGCTCTTCGAGAGCAGGATCGCCACGTCGCTCCGCCCGACGATGCCCAGGTCGCCGTGCAGCGAATCCACCGGGTGCAGGAAGGACGCGGGGGTGCCGGTCGAGGTGAACGTCGCGGCGATCTTGCGGGCGATGAGGCCGGACTTCCCGACCCCGGAGACGATCAGCCGTCCCGACGCGCCCGCCAGCAGGCGCACGGCCGCCGCGAACGCGGGCCCCAGGCGCTCGGCGACCTGCCGGATCGCCTCCGCTTCGAGGCCCAGCACCCGGCGACCGCGCTCAACGAGGTCGGTGCGCTCCGTGCGTGACATCGCCACGCTCCTGGAAGTACTTCGTCACCAGGCCCTGCCACTCGCCGCGGGCCCCGAGGATCAGCTCGGCGACCTCGCGGACGGCGCCGTGGCCCCCGGCCGCCGCCGTCACGACGCGTGCGGCCGCCTTCACTTCCGGCACGGCATTCGCCACCGCGATCGGCAGGCCCACCCGTTCGAGCAGCGGGAGATCGGGGAGGTCGTCGCCCACGAACGCGCTCTCCTCCCAGCCGACGCCGTGACGCTCGAGAATGGCCGCGAAGGCCGGCAGCTTCTTTTTGTCCTGCACGACCTCGTCCACCTTGAGCTCGCGAGCCCGCAGGTCGGTGGCATCGGACCGCCGGGCACTGACCAGCACCACGGTGAGTCCCGCCTCACGCAGGAACTTGATGCCCAGGCCGTCCTGGATGTGGAAGCGCTTGAACTCGACGGGGTGGTCGCCGACCAGGCCGAGGTAGAGGCCGTTGTCGGTGAGCACGCCGTCGACGTCGAAGCCGACGAGCTTGAGGCGGCGGGCGATAGCGGCGTCGATCACGGCTGCTCCTGCGCGGGGCGGGGTCGCTCCCGTTGGGCGCTCGGGGTCGCTCCCCTGCGGGGCTCGCCCCTGACAACCCCTCCCCGCCACGCCTCGGACGGCCCCTTCGGGGAGCGACCCCGAGCGCCTGCCACGACGAGCAGGTCGGGCGCCCCGCTCCGCAGGGGGCGTCCGAGGGGCGGGGTGGCGTGGCTGTCAGCGGCGACCCCCGAGGAGCGGGGCGCCCGACCGCTCACGTGGCTATGCACGCACTGCCTCCCGCGCCCGCTGCCACACGTCGAGCGCCACGCTGACGATCGCGCCCAGCTGGTCGAGCGGGACCATGTTGGGCCCGTCGGACGGCGCGCGGTCGGGATCGGGGTGCGTCTCGAGGAAGAACCCGTCGGCACCGGCGGCCGCGGCCGCGTACAACAGCGGCGGGATGAACTCCCGCAGACCTCCGCTCGCGCCGTCCGGACCGTGGCCTGGCTGCTGCACCGAGTGCGTCGCATCGAACACCACGGGGACTCGGCACGCCGCGCGCAGCCGCGGGAAGTTCCGCATGTCGACCACCAGGTCGCCGTACCCGAAGAACGTGCCCCGTTCGGTGACGGCGATCTCGGGGGGACCACCGCCCCGCACCTTCTCGACCGCCCCGGCCATCCCCTCGGGCGACATCCACTGCCCCTTCTTCACGTTCACGGCGCGCTCCGCGCGCCCCACGGCCACCAGCAGATCGGTCTGCCGGCAGAGGAACGCGGGAACCTGGAGCACGTCGGCGACCTGCGCGGCGGCCGGCACCTGCCCCGGCTCGTGCACGTCGGTGAGGATCGGCAGGCCGGTGGCGGCGCGGACGCGCTCGAGCGCTCGCAGCCCGGCTTCGAGCCCTGGGCCACGGGCGCCCTTCAGGCGCGACCGGTTCGCCTTGTCGTAGGAGGCCTTGTAGATCACGTGCACTCCGAGCCTCGCCCCGAGCTCGGCGAGCGCCTCGCCGACTCGCGCGTTCAGGTCGTCGGATTCGACGATGCAGGGCCCCGCGATGAGGAACGGGGGGGTCCCGAAGTGGTGGGCCATGTCAGTCCTGGAGGCGGGCGAGGGGGGCGTGGGGGGCGAGCTTGGACGGCCGCTCCGTCTCGGGGGATACCGTCGTGCCCTTGGCGCGGCGCTGCTGTCGCGCCGCGCCGATGAACCCCGCGAACAACGGGTGCGGCCGGGTGGGTCGGGACTTGAGCTCGGGATGGAACTGGCAGCCGATGAACCAGGGGTGATCGGGCAGCTCGATCATCTCGACCAGCGAGCCGTCGGGGGAAAGGCCCGAGCAGCGCATTCCGTACTCCGCCAGCACGTCGCGGTACGCGTTCGACACCTCGTAGCGGTGCCGGTGGCGCTCGCTGACCTCGAGGGCGCCATACACTTGGGCCACGCGCGAGCCGGGGCGCAGCTTGCAGGGATAGGCGCCGAGCCGCATCGTGCCGCCCATTTCCTGGATGCCTTCCTGCGAGCGCATCAACGCGATCACCGGGTTTTCGCACTCGGGCTCGAATTCGCTCGAGTTGGTGTTGGGGAGCTTCACGACGTCGCGCGCGAACTCGACGATCGCGGTCTGGAGTCCGAGGCAGATGCCGAGGAACGGCAGCTTGTGGTCGCGCGCCCAACGAATCGCCTCGAGCATCCCGTCGACCCCGCGCACGCCGAAGCCGCCCGGCACGAGCAGCCCGTCGTACGGCGTGAGCAGCTCGCCTGCCGTCTCCTGATCGGTGAAGCGATCGGAGGCAATCCAGTCGGTCTGCACGCCGCAATCGTTCGCGATCCCGCCGTGCACCAGCGCCTCGTGGATGCTCTTGTAGCTGTCCGCCAGCTCGGTGTACTTCCCGACCACCGCGATCTTCACCCGCTCTGGGGGATGCAGGATCTTCTCAACCATCGCCGCCCACGTCCGGAGATCGGGTTCCTTCGTCTCGAGGTGGAGCCGGTGGCACACTTCCTTGTCGAGGCCCTGCTGGTGCAGCTTCAGCGGGATCTCATAGATCGACCTCACGTCCGGGCTCTCGACCACGCAGCCGAAGTCCACGTTGCAGAACTGGGCGATCTTGCGCTTCAGGTCCTCCGATAGCGGCCGCTCGGTACGGCACACCAGGATGTCAGGCTGGATCCCGATCTGCATCAGCTCCCGGACCGAGTGCTGGGTCGGCTTGGTCTTGAGTTCGGCGGTGGCGGTGATGAAGGGGACGAGGGTGAGATGGATGAACAGCGTGTTGTCGCGGCCGACCTCCTGGCGGAACTGGCGGATCGCCTCGAGGAATGGCAGCGACTCGATGTCGCCCACCGTGCCGCCGATCTCCGTAATCACGACGTCGTGGTCGGGCGCGAGGCGCCGGATCGCGGCTTTGATCTCGTCCGTGATGTGCGGAATGACCTGCACCGTCGAGCCGAGGTATTCGCCGCGCCGCTCCTTCGTGATGACCGAGAGGTAGATCCGTCCCGTCGTGACGTTGTTCACCTGCGACAGCGAGCGATCGATGAACCGCTCGTAGTGGCCCAGGTCGAGGTCGGTCTCGGCCCCGTCGTCGGTGACGTACACCTCGCCGTGCTGGAACGGCGACATCGTGCCGGGATCGACGTTGATGTAGGGATCGAACTTCTGGATCGTCACCCGCAGGCCGCGCTCCACGAGCAGCCGGCCGAGCGAGGCCGCCGCGATGCCCTTGCCGAGCGAGCTCACCACGCCACCGGTTACGAAGATGTACTTCGTCGAGCTCACGGAGTCACCTCCTTCAATTCCCGGGTCAGTCGGCCTTCCGCGTACCGGAGATCCTCTGGCGTGTCCACGCCCGGTGCCGCCGGCCCCGGGAACAGCGCCACGCCGATGGCGATGCCGTGCAGCAGCGGCCGGAGCTGCTCCAACCGCTCCCAGCGCTCCTCGGGGACGCTCGGCAGGCGCACCCAGCGCTCCAGCGCCTCGCGCGTATAGGCGTACACGCCCACGTGCTGGTGGTACGCCACGTCGCGGGCGCCGTCGCGGTCGAACGGGATGGGGGCGCGCGAGAAATACACCGCCCGCCCGCGCGGATCCACGACCACTTTTACCCGATTCGGGTCGGCCGCGAGCGCCGGATCGAGCGCGCCCGCTGCGGTCCCGATCGGGTCCCCGCCCTGGACCCGGGCGACGGCGCCGCGCAGCGCCTCGGGCGCGACGAGGGGCTCGTCGCCCTGCACGTTCAGCACGACGTCGAATGCCTTAAGCTGTTTATTAGCAACAACTTCTGCGACCCGCTCGGTGCCCGACTGATGATCCGGCGAGGTCAGCACGGCCTCGTACCCCGCCTCCTGAACCACGGCCGCGATCTCGCGGGCGTCCGTCGCGACCACGCACCGATCGCACACGCCCGCTGCGGCGACACGCCGAACGACCCAGAGGATGAGGGGTTCACCTGCCAGCGGCAGGAGGGGCTTGCGAGGCAGGCGGCTGGAGCCCAGCCGCGCCGGGATCACGCCGAGGACGGGCACGGAGGAAGATACAAGATGCGTGCCGCGGCGTCTAGGCCGTGGCGTGCGCGACCCTCAAGAAGTTCTCCAGCAAGCGCTTACCGTGCTCGGTCCCGATCGACTCGGGGTGGAATTGCACGCCGTAAATGGGGTAGCGGCGATGCTTCATCCCCATGATCTCCGCGTCGCGTGGCCGATCGGCGCTCCATGCGGTGATCACGAGGTCCTGCGGCAGGGAGCCGGGCTCGACCACGAGCGAGTGATAACGCATGCCCGTCACGGGGCTCGGGATCCCTTCGAACAGCTCGTCCGGCTCGTGCACCACAGCGCACGTCTTCCCGTGCATCAGCCGATCGGCGCGCACCACGCGACCGCCGAACGCCTCGCCGATCGCCTGATGCCCGAGGCACACGCCGAGGATCGGGAGCTTGCCGGCAAGGGCCTTGACCAGAGGGACGAGAATCCCCGCCTCCCCCGGCGTGCACGGCCCCGGCGACAGCACGGCGGCCGTCGGCTTGAGGGCGAGCACGTCCTCGACGGTGAGGGCGTCGTTCCGGTACACGACGGGCTCCGCGCCCAGCTCCCCGAAATACTGCACGAGGTTGTAGGTGAACGAGTCGTAGTTGTCGAGGACGAAGAGCATGCCGCAATCTAGGTCACCGCGGCCCGATCCGCAGGTTCGCCGTGGCCAGGAAGATCTCCCGCAGGAAGCTGACCAACGCGCCGATGAAGGCGAGCATGGCGACCACGAACAGCAGCGCGATCACGGCGGACAGATCGAGCTCCAGGAACGCGCCCAGGAACAACGCGGCGATCACGACGCACACGAGGAGCGCGCACGTGGTGCTGAGGGTGAGCGCCCGGTTGATGAGCTGGGCACGGCGGGACAACGTCGTGAGCTCGCGGTGCAGCTCGGCCTGCTCATCGGGCGGTGCAGCCGGAAGGCGACCCTCCAGCGACCGGGCGCGGTCGACGATGCGACTCAAGCGGTTGGTGAGGACCGTGAGCGTGACGCCGACGCCGGACAGGAGAAACACCGGGGCGACGGCGAGCTGAATGACGCGGGCGACATCGGGGACTGGCGGGCTCGGCGGCATCGACCTCCTCGTTCACCGCTCCGTCAGGGATTCGTCGAGGGAGCGCGGCCAGTCGGACTTGAGGAGCCGCGACAGAGAGCGGTCGGCGAGCAGCCGGCCGCCGGTCTGGCAGGTGGCGCAGTAGTTCACCTCGTTCTCCGCGTAGCGAATCCGCTGCACTGGGGAGCCGCACGCGGGACAGGGCTGCCGGAAACGCCCGTGCACTGCCATTCCTTCCCGGAAGGCCGTGACGCTCTCGGGGAACGCCTCGCCCGTCTCGGCGCGGAGCCGCTCGAGCCAGCCCGTGAGCGTCTGCTGCGTCGCGCGGAACAGTCGCTCGATCTCGGCGTCGTCGACCTGCGTGGTCAGACGCAAGGGTGAGAGCCGCGCCGCGTGGAGGATCTCGTCGGAGTAGGCGTTGCCGATCCCGTCGAGCAGGCGGGGGTCGGTGAGCGCCCGCTTGAGCGTGTGGGATTCCCTGGTCAGCGCCGCGCGGAACTGCGCGAGCGTGGCGCCCAGGACGTCGAGGCCGCCGGGGTCATGCGCGGCCAGGGCCGTCGCCCCGCGCACGACGTGGAGCGACGCTCGATGCTTCGTCCCGGCCTCCGTGAGAAGCAGGACACCGTTCGGAAAGTCGAACGCAGCGAGCCCGCGGCGGCGAGGGACCGCGGCGTCGGCGGCCTTCCAGTGCAGCCGACCGGCGATCATGAGGTGGAGCACTGCGAAGTAGTCACCCTCGAACCCGAGGACGATCCGCTTCCCCAAACGCCGGACCTCCCGCACCTCCCGCCCCGCGAGGTCCGCGACCGGGGGGTCCGCCGTGCGGAGCACGAAGGGGCTTGCCACGCGGACCCGCTCGAGTCGCCGGCCCACCACCCTGGGGGCGAGCGCGTGGAGGTACAGCGCGATGTCGGGCAGCTCGGGCATGCCGGGGCCTAGTGCCGTTCCAACTTGATGAGACTAAGAACGTGCCGCGCCGCGAGTTGGATCGTCGTACGCAAGCGCCTCACCGGACTCGGCGGAGGTAGTTGGAACGGCACTAGCTCAGGAACCGCTCGGCGAGCTGGGCCAGGCGCTCGTCACGCGAATCTTCCTTGAGAAAGGCTCGTGACATGCTCGGTTCTCTCCCGTTACGCCCGGGGATGATAGCTCTTGTGCACGGTCCGCAGATACTCCCGGTCGACGTGCGTGTACAGTTGCGTGGTCGACAGGTCGACGTGCCCCAGCATCTCCTGGACTGCGCGGAGGTCCGCGCCGCCCTCGAGGAGGTGGGTCGCGAAGGTGTGGCGCAGCGTATGCGGGGTCACGCGCTTGGTGATCCCGGCCTGCCGCGCCGCCCGTTTGATGATGGTCCACGCGCCGACGCGCGACAGCGGCGAGCCCCGGGCGTTGAGAAACACGATGCCTCGCCCCTTCCCCCTGTCGAAGCGAGGCCGGATCTCCCGCACGTACAGCGCCACCGCGCCGAGCGCGCGCCGGCCGACGGGGACCATGCGCTCCTTCGCGCCCTTCCCGAAGATGCGCGCCAGTCCGTCCTCGTACAGGATGTCCTGCAGCTTGAGCCCCACGAGCTCCGACACGCGCGCGCCGGTGGCGTACGCGAACTCGAGCAGCGCGCCGTCGCGGATGGCGAGCGGCTCGTCGGTGTTCGGCGCCCCGAGCAGACGCTCCACCTCGGTGACCGTGAGCACGCTCGGAAGCTTGCGCCACTGACGCGGCGACTCGAGCCGCTCGCTGGGATCCCGCGCCGCGCGGCCCTCGCCGACCAAGAACCGATAATACGTCCGGACCGCCGAGATCTGCCGGCGGATGGTGGCCGGGGCGAGCCCCAGGTCCTTCAGGGCGTAGATGAACTCGCGGAGTTGGGGGGCCGTGATCTCGTCCGGACGCCGGGAGCCTTTCGACGCCGCGTGCACGACGAGCCGCCGGATGTCCCGCAAGTAGCTCTCGACCGTGTTCCTGCTGTTCCCCGCTTCCAGGGCGAGGTAGTCGCGGAATTGCTCCAGGCCGAAGGAACGGTCGATGGGGGGGGCGTTGCTTTCCTCTACAACCATCGCCGGACGCGCCTCTTGTACGCGCGATACTCCTCCCCGAATGTGCGCTCGAGGTACGCCTCCTCGCGCGCGATCACGCGAGTCTGCAACAGGGCGATCAGGCCGGGAAGGAGGAGCAGCGGCCACACCGAGTTCACGAGCAGCGTGAGGCCGAGGTAGAGCGCCGCGAAACCGAGATACATCGGGTTGCGGGTGAGCCGATACGGCCCGTAGGCGACGAGGGCCGTCGTGGGCTTCGTGGGGTTCGGCGTGGTGCCCGCGCGGCGGAACAGGTAGACGGCGCTCGCGGAGAGAAGGACCGAGCCCGCCACGAGACCCCAGCCGATCACTTGCTGGGCGGTGCCGGGCTCGACCCAGAGACGCACCGGGACGAAACGGTGCACGGCATACCCTACCGCGAACAGGCCCGCTGGGATGAGGGGTGGCGGAACGCGGATTCCGGAAGTGTCGTTCGACTCGTCGGCCATGGTGGCTCTCCCCTTCACCGCTTCAGGCGGCGCACCACCCAGACGGCGAGGAATATGGCGACCCCGAGCGCCACCACGCCAAGGCCGCGGTTCACCCGGGCGAGGGCCGCGAGGATCGTATCGAGGTTGGTGCCGAGCCTGACCACGAACCAGATCAGCGCCCCGTACCACAACGCCGACGCGAGCGCGAGCGGAATGAGGGCGCGAGCGGTGGGGAGGCCGGCGATGCCTGCGAACGGCGGCACCACGGCCCGCCACACGGGAAGCAGCCGGGACAGGAAAATCCCGTACTCCCCATGGCGGTGATACTGCGCCGCGATGTGCGCGAGCACGGGCTCAGGGAGCAGCTTGCGGCCGATCCGCCCTCGGAAGAACTCGCGCCCGTAGCGCCGCCCGAGCCAGTACACGGTCCCGGCCGACGCGACGTTCGCGACCCAGGTCACCCCGAACACCGCCCAACCGTTGAGCGTTCCCCGGCCCGCGAGGAGCGCGCCGAGGGCGACCGCGGTGTCGGCGGGCACGGGTGGCAGGATGCTTTCGACCGCCGCCACAACGCCGATGAGCGCGTACAGGGGCCCGGGCGGCAGGGCTTCGAGCGTGCGCAGCAGATCGGTCAGGGGCCTCACTCGAGCAGCGCCACCGCGATCACGGCCACTCCCTCTCCCCGTCCGATCCAGCCCATGCCTTCATTCGTTTTCGACTTGACGGACACGCTCGACAGCCCCGTCGTGAGCGCCCCGGCGAGCTTCTCCCGCATCGCGTCGACGTAGGGGCCGAGTTGGGGGCGTTCGAGGATGACGGTGATGTCCGCGCTCACGAAGTTGAGCCCCGTTTCCACCACACGCAGGTACGCCTGCTTGAGCAGCTCGAGCGAGTTGGCGTCGCGCCACTTGGGGTCGGTCGGAGGAAACATCGTGCCGATGTCGCCGAGCCCCGCCGCGCCCAGGATGGCATCGGTGAGGGCGTGGGACACGGCATCGGCGTCGGAGTGCCCACTCAGTCCTTGCAGGTGGGGAATGACCACGCCACCCAGGATCAGCTTCCGACGGTCGGAGAATCGGTGCGAGTCGTACCCGATGCCGACCCGCATCTCACGCCTTCACGATGCGCACGGCGAGGTGCCCGGCGTTCTTGGCGTTGTCGATCCCGACGCAGGCGACCGGCACGCCGCTCGGCACCTGCGCGGTCGCGAGCAGCGCGTCGAGCCCGTTCAGGGGTCCGACTGCGAACGGCACGCCAATCACCGGGAGATCAGTGAGCGCGGCGGCGAACCCTGGAAGGGCGGCGGAAAGCCCCGCCCCGGCGATCACTACCTTGAACCCCTTCTTGCGGGCATGCTTCACGAGGTCCGCGGTCTGATCGGGCTGCCGGTGGGCGGACGAGACATGGAGCTCGTACGAAATGCCCGCTTGGCTCAGCACCTCGCAAGCGGGCTCGATCCGCGGCTTGTCACTCTCGGATCCCACTAGGATGAGGATGTCCGGCACTACCCTTCCCCCCTCCCCCTTCCCCTTTCCCCCTTCCCCGTTTTCAGGCGGCCTCTTCGATGACGGAGTAGTCCTGACGGCGCCGGCGTGGCACGTAGCCGCCGTCGGCGATGAGCCGCTGCATCTCCGGCAGCGTCATTCGCCAGGTCGTGCCCGCCGCGGAGACGACATTCTCTTCCATCATGAGCGAGCCGAAGTCGTTCGCGCCGAATCGCAGCGCCACTTGGCCGATCTTGGGACCCATCGTGACCCACGACGCCTGGATGTTGGGCACGTTGTCGAGCACGATGCGGGCGATCGCCTGGGTGCGCAAATACGTCACGGCGTCGGTTTTCAACAGGTGCTCGAGTTCGGTGTGCTCCGGCTGGAGCGGCCAGCAGATGAACGCAGTGAACCCGCCGGTGCGGGCCTGCACGTCCTTGACCCGAAACAGATGCTCGATGCGGTCGGCAAGCGTCTCGCCCAGGCCGTACATCATGGTGACCGACGTCCGCAGCCCCAGCCGGTGCGCGATCTCCATCACCTCGAGCCAGCGGTCCGCGCCCGCTTTCTTCTTCGCCACACGGTCACGGATCTCCTGGACGAGGATCTCCCCGCCGCCGCCGGGGATCGAGTCGAGCCCCGCCGCGACCAGCTCCCGGATGACTTGCTCGATCGTCATGCCGAAGCGCCCGGCGAAGAAATCGACCTCCGACGGCGAAAAGCCATGGATGTGGATCGGATGGTGCCGCTTGATGTAACGCAGCAGATCCAGGTACCACTCGAACGGGATGTAGGGGTTGTGACCGCCCTGCATCAGGATCTGCACGCCGCCCAGCGCCTTGAGCTCGTCGATCTTGCGGCCGATCTCCTCGAACGAGAGGACGTACCCTTCGGCGTGCTTGGGCCGCCGGTAGAACGCGCAGAACTTGCAATCCGCGACGCAGACGTTGGTGTAGTTGATGTTCCGGTCGATGATGTAGGTGACCACGTTCTCCGGGTGGAGCGTCCAGCGCGCCTGGTCGGCGAGCGTCCCGAGGTCGAGCAGCGAAGCGCGCTCGTACAGCTCGAGGTATGAGCGGAATGCCGTGGAGGAGCGGTCGACCATGGTCAGGCCACGTGCAGGAACTGGAGTGAGCCGTCGGGCACGAGGCCGCGCGCGGCGAGGCGGCGGAAGAAGTCCGTGAGCCCCGCGAGGTGCTTGTAGCCGAGCGCGTAGTCGAGGCCCGCGAGGTACTCGAGGCACGTGGCGCGGGGCACGCCACACGCATGGCCGGCCGCTTCGGCGAGTACGTCCAGGTGCGCGAGGCCCCAGGCACGCGAGGCGAGCAGCGCCTCGTGGACCTTGCGCGCCGCCCGCTGTTCCGCGTCCCGCCGCCCGGCCCAGACCGCGAATACGAAGGGCAGCCCGGTCCAGCGTTTCCAGGCTTCGCCCAGGTCACAGCGGTAGGGATAGGCCCGCCGGGCCGCCAGCAGCAGCGCCGCGTCGCCGATCACGAGCACCGCGTCGTGCGGGAGGTGTGCCAGCCCATCGAGATCGGAGCCCTCAGCCCGCGCCCGCGCGAAGTGGGGGCGGACCTTCCACACGTCGCGACACAGCAGCTCGACCAGCGCCACCGCGGTGCGGGAGGAGGCCGTCAGCAGCACGGTCCGACCATCCAGCTGCTCGACGGGCCGCCGACTGAACACGGCCACGCTGCGGACGGGGCCGTCGCACGAGATCGCGAGGTCGGGGAGCAGCACGTAGTCGCGCGCGTTGCGGGCGTACTCGACCGCGCTCACGACAGACAGATCGAGCTCCCCCGCGGCGAGCAGGTCGTTCAGCTCGGACGGGGTCCCGGTCACGAGCTCCGCGGGCACGGGCACCACCCCCCGGTCGATCGCGCCATAGACCGGGTAGCAGTTGATGTAGCCGATCCGGCCGAGTCTCATTCTGCGGTCGCGACGCCCTGTAGCACCGGCAAGTTGCGCTGACCCCGGGCGCCGGCCTGGCGACGCGGCGAGATCCGGAACGTCGGCCCCTCGGGCCCCCCGGGTCGGGGGGGGGCCGAGCTCTGGCCGGGGACCCAGTCCTCGAACGTGCGCATCGTCCGGTACAGCGAGTCGCGCTCGACGGGCTCCTTCTCCGCCCCGCGGATGAGCGAGACGATCTGGTCGTAGGAGAGCCACATCGGCGTGCCGGCGCCAGCCTCGTGGTACACCCGCTCGAACACGACCGTCCCCTCGAGATCGTCGCAGCCGAACGTGAGGGCCACTTGTGAGATGAACGGCGTCACCATGGGCCAGTGCGTCTTCACGTGGGGGACGTTGTCGAGCACCAGCCGGCCGACGGCGACGTTCTTCAGGTCGTCGAAGCCCGATGTGGCGGTGCCCGTCCGGCCCAGCGCTTCCCCCAGCTCGTTATGGTCCGGGTGGTACGCGAGCGGGATGTACGTGAGGAAACCCCCGGTCTCGTCTTGCAGGCTCCGCAGCGCGAGCAGGTGGTCCACGCGGTCCGGCAGCGTCTCGACGTGGCCGTAGAGCATCGTGCAGTTCGAGGGGATCCCCAGCCGGTGTGCCTCGCGGTGCACCGCGAGCCATTCCTCGCCGGAGAGCTTCTTGTCGGCGATCGTGGCGCGGGCCGCGGGGCTGAACACCTCGGCGCCGCCACCGGGAAGGCTCGTCACACCCGCGTCCCGCATCGCGACGAGCACCTCGCGCACGCTCATCCGCTCGATGCGCGCGAGGTGGGCCACCTCGACCGCCGTGAGCGCCTTGATATGAACGCCCGGATGCCGCTCCCTCAAGCCGCGGAACATGTCGAGGTAGTACGAGAGGCGGAGCTTCGGGTGCAGGCCGCCGACGATGTGGAACTCGCGCGTCGCGTTGTCGCGCGCCGCATCGGCTTCGGCGAACACGTCGTCCAGGCTGCGAGTGTAGGCCCCCTCCTCCCGCGGCATGCGCGCGAACGAGCAGAACACGCACGTGTTGCGCAGGACGCACACGTTCGTCGGGTTCAAGTGCTGGTTCGCCGCGAAGAACACGCGATCGCCGTTCCGGCGGCGGTTGGCGAGATCGGCGAGCCGCCCGAGGGTCAGCAGATCGCTGGACTGGAAGAGCGCGAGCGCGTCGTCGCGGGTCAGCCGCTCGCCACGCTCGACCTTCTCGGCGATCGGGGCGAGGTCGGCGTCGTTCGGTCCGACCATCACGCCGCCCGCCGAATCGCGAGCGTCACGTTGTGCCCGCCGAACCCGAAGGAGTTCGAGAGCGCGACGTCGACCGCACGCTTCACGGCCCTGTTGGGCGCCGCATCGAGGTCGCAGGCCGGGTCCGGAGTGAACTGGTTGATCGTCGGCGGGATGACGCCGGTCTGGACGATGAGGGCGCACACCGCCGCTTCGAACGCGCCGGCCGCGCCGAGCAGGTGGCCGGTCATCGACTTGGTGGATCCGAAGATCAGCTTGCGGGCCTGCGCGCCGAACACCGCCTTTACGGCAGCGGTCTCGGCCGCGTCGCCGTGCGGCGTGGAGGTCCCGTGGGCGTTGATATAGCCGACCTGCTCCGGCCGAATCCCGCCATCCCGCATGGCGAGCCGCATCGCCTCCTGGGCACCGGAGCCGTCGGGCGCGGGAGCGGTGATGTGGTACGCGTCGGCGCTCATCCCGTAACCCGCGACCTCGGCGTAGATCTTCGCGCCGCGGCGCCGGGCGTGCTCCCACTCCTCGAGGACCAGCACTGCTGCGCCGTCGCCCATCACGAAGCCGTCGCGGTCCTTGTCAAACGGGCGACTCGCCGTGGCCGGATCGTCGTTGCGCTCCGAGAGCGCCTTCATGTTGGCGAAGCTCGCGACCGCGAGCGGCGTGATAGCGGCCTCCGCGCCGCCGGCGAGGATGATGTCGGCGGCGCCGTTGCGGATCAGCGACACCGCGTCGGCGACCGAGTGCGCCGACGAGGCACAGGCGGACACCGTGCAGTAATTCGGACCCTGCGCGCCGTAGCGCATCGACAGGAGCGCGGCGGCGGCGTTCGGCATGTACATCGGGACGAAGAAGGGGGAGACGCGGCTCGGTCCCTTCTCGAATAGCGCCCGGCAGTTGTCTTCGAACGTCTGCAACCCACCGGTGCCCGTGCCGATGATCGCGCCGACGCGCTTCAGGTCCACGTGATCCCAATTCCCGGCGAGGCAGGCGTCCACCACCGCCTGCTCCCCCGCCCCGATCGCGAACTGGGCGAACAGGTCGTAGCGGCGGATTTCCTTCTTCTCGAGGTACCGCGCGGCTTCGAACCCCTTCACCTCGCACGCGAACTTCACGGGGCTCTGCGCCGGGTCGAACCGCGTGATCGGGCCGGCGCCGGACCGGCCGGCGAGCAGCGCCTCCCACGTGCGCGGGACGTCGTTCCCCACCGGGGTGACGACCCCGAGGCCCGTGATCGCGACCCGGCGCGTCATGCCCTATTTCCCCATCTTCTCGTGAAGGTACTGGAGCGCCTGCCCCACCGTCCGGAGCTTCTCGGCCTCCTCATCCGGGATGTCGATGTCGAACTCCTTCTCGAAGGCCATGACCAGCTCGACCGTGTCGAGGCTGTCCGCGCCCAGGTCCTCCATGAAGCTCGCGTCGGACGTGAGCTTGTCACGCTCGACCCCCAGCTCTTCGACGATGATGTCCTTGACCTTCTCTTCGAGCTGCTTCATGTCCATTGCCATGGTAAGCCCTCAATGGAGGTGTGGGAAAAGAGTCACAGTACCATCCCGCCGTCGACCACCAGCACCTGACCCGTAATGTAGCTGGCGAAGTCCGAGGCGAGAAAGAGCACGGCGGCGGCCACGTCCGAGCCCTGGCCCAGCCGGCCCAGCGGAATGGCCCGGATCAATGCCTCCCGCGCGTCGGCGTTGATTTTGCGCGTCAGCTCGGTGTCGATAAACCCCGGCGCCACAGCGTTCACCAGCACGTTGCGGGACGCCAGCTCCTTCGACACGGCCTTGGTGAGCCCGATGAGGCCGGCTTTGGAAGCGGTGTAGTTGGCCTGGCCCTTGTTGCCCGAGATGCCCACCACGCTCGTGATGTTGATCACCCGCCCCCACCGGCGCTTGATCATCCCCCGTGCCGCGTGCTTGGTCACGAGGAACGCGCCCTTGAGGTTCGTATCGAGGACGGTGCTCCAATCGTCTTCGCTGATCCGGAACAACAGGTTGTCACGCGTCGTGCCGGCGTTGTTCACGAGGACGTCGATCCGCCCGAACTCTTGCTCGACCCCCGCGACCGTCGTCTCGACCTGCCGCGCGTTTACGACGTCGCAGGAGAAGCCGCGGGCGGTATCCCCGAGCGCGCGCGCGGCCTCCTGCGCCTTGGCGCCGTCGCGCGCCAGCAGCGCCACCGTGGCGCCGGCCTCCGCGAGCGATTGGGCGATCGAGTAGCCGATGCCGCGGCTGCCCCCGGTCACCACGGCGACTTTCCCGGACAGGTCGATCTTCATCCCCACCCCATTACGCCGCTTCCAGAAAGCGCGTCACCTCATCGGCGGTACCGAGCGACACGACGCTCGCCCCCGGGGCGATCCGCCGCAGCAGTCCCGCGAGCGTCGTCCCCGGCCCGATCTCGATGAAACGCGCTCCGTCGCCCGCGAGTTCGGCGGCGCGTTGCATACACGCGACCCAGCGGACCGGCGCCGTGAGCTGGTCGGCGAGCAGGCGCCGTGCCCGCGCGGCTTCCCGCACGGGCTCGGCGGTGGCGTTGGCAATCACGGGGAAGGCGGGGTCGCGGAGCGGCGCGCGCTCGAGCGCGAGGCGCAGCTGGTTCGCCGCGGGGGCCATGAGCGAGGAATGAAACGCCCCGCTGACCTTGAGCGGGATCACGCGCTTGGCGCCGCGCGCCCGGCATGCCTCGCCCGCCGCCGCCACCGCGTCGGGATCGCCCGAGATGACCGTCTGGTCGGGGGCGTTCAGGTTGGCCGCGACCGCCACCGCGCCGCCGCGCGACGCCTCGCGGCACGCCGCTTCCACCTCCGCCGTCGGGAGACCCAGCACCGCCGCCATCGTCCCCGGGTGCTCGGTGCCCGCGTGGTGCATCAGCTCGCCGCGTCGGCGTACCAGCGCCGCGGCCTCGGTCGGCGTGAGGGCACCGGCGGTCACGTAGGCGGAGTACTCCCCGAGCGAGTGCCCCGCGGCGGCGACAGCCGCGCCGTCCACCGCGGGTCCGATGATCGCGAACACCGCCGCTGTATGAGCCAGGATCGCCGGCTGAGCGTTGTGGGTGGCGGTCAGCTCCTGTTCGGGCCCTTCGAACATCAGCCGGCTGAGCCCGAAGCCGACGCCTGCGTCGATCGCCGCGAGCGTCTCCCGCGCCGCCGGGAACCGTTCGGCGAGATCTTTCCCCATCCCGAGTTTTTGCGCCCCTTGGCCGGGGCAGAGCCACACCGTGGCTACCACTGCACCACCATGCTCGCCCACGTGAAGCCTGCGCCGAACGCGCAGAACATCACCTTCATGTCCGGTTGCAGCCGGCCGCACCGCACCGCCTCGTCCAGCGCGATCGCCACCGACGCCGCGGAGGTGTTGCCGAAGCGGTCTACGTTCACGTAGACCTTGTCCATCGGCAGGCCGGCGTGCTTCGCGGTCGCCTCGATGATGCGAATGTTCGCCTGGTGGGGGATCAGCAGATCGATATCGGCGGCGGTGAGGCCCGCTTGCTGTAACGCCTGGTCGCACGCGTCGGCCATCGAGAGCACGGCTGCCTTGAAGACCTCCCGTCCGGCCATCTTGATGTAGTAGGAGTGGTCCTTGAGCAGCTCCTGGTCCGGCGGGTGCGCGGCGCCGCCGCCCGGGCGATACAGCAGCTCGGCCAACGTGCCGTCGGACTTCAGGTAGCGCGACAGGATGCCGCGCCCGCCGCGGCTCGTGCGGACGATCGTGGCCCCCGCCCCGTCCCCGAACAACACGGCCGTGGTACGGTCGCTCCAGTCCATGATGCTCGTGAGCTTCTCGGATGCCACCACGAGCACGTGCTGCGCCTGGTCCGCCGCCACCATGCCTTCCGCCACGCTCAGCGCGTACAGAAAGCCGGTGCAGGCGGCCTGCACGTCGAAGGCCGCGGCGCGCTTCGCGCCGAGCAGCGCCTGGAGATCGCACGCCTGGGAGGGGAGCAGCCGGTCGGGGGAGCAGGTGGCGACGATGAGCGCGTCCAGGTCGAGCGGCGTGAGACCCGTCTCGGTGAGGACCTGCTCCGCCGCCGCCTTCGCCATGCACGCATTCGACTCATCGGGCCCCGACACCCGGCGCTCCCGGATCCCGGTCCGCTCGCGGATCCATTGGTCGGACGTGTCGAGGATGGCTGAAAACTCGTCGTTCGTCATGACGCGCTTCGGCGTGTAACAGCCGGTCCCCCACAACTCGGCGAACGGACGCTTCATCGGGCGGCGCTTCCTCCGGCGAGCTCGGCGCCGATGTCCTGGTCGACGTGCGTCTCCACCATGTGCGCGGCGACCCGCACCGCGTTCATGATCGCCCGCGCCGGCGAGGAGCCGTGACAGATGATCACGACGCCCTTCACCCCCAGGAGCGGGGCACCGCCGTACTCGGAGTAATCGAGGAACTTGAACAGGCGCTTCGCTTCCGGGCGGCCCAGGACATCGGGAAATGCCTGCTTGATCATCCCCATGAACATGCGGCCCGCCGATTCGTAGAACTTGAGCACGGCATTCCCGACGAAGCCGTCGCACACCACGACGTCGATCCGCCCCTTCTTGCACTCACCCGCCAGGATGTCGCGCCCTTCGACGTTGCCGACGTAGTGGATGCCCGTGGCCTGTTTCAGGAGCTGATGCGCTTCCTTGACGACGGCGTTGCCCTTTTCGTCCTCCTCGCCGACGTTGAGCAGGCCGACGCCCGGCTCCGGCCGGTCGAGGACATCACGGACGTACACGGAGCCGAGATGCGCGAATCCGACCAGCTCCCGGGCGTCGCAGTCCACGTTCGCCCCGCCGTCGAGCACGAGCACCGGGTGCACGGCAGTGGGAAACAGCGTCCCGATCGCCGCCCGCTGCACGCCCTCGTGCAACCGCAGCATGAGGGTGCCCGCGGCCATCACGGCGCCGGTGTTGCCGGCCGAGATGAACGCGTCCGCCGTGCCCTCTTTCTGGAGCCCGAGGCCGACGGCGATGGACGAGCGGGGCTTGCTCTTGATGGCGGCGAGCGGCTTCTCCCCCATCCCGACCACCTCGGGCGCCTCGACGATTTCCAGCCGCCTGCGATCGAACTCGCCGTGCGGCTTGAGCGCGGCTTGGATGTCGGCGGTCCGGCCGACGAGCTGGATGAGGAAGCCGGGCGGCAGCTCGCGTAGCGCCTGGACTGTCCCTTCCGCTTCGACGCGCGGGGCGTTGTCGCCCCCCATCGCATCCAGGGTGATGCGGATCACCGTCAGGCGTCCTCGACTGCCACGCGCTGCTCGCCCTTGTAGTAGCCGCATGTCGGGCACACGTGGTGCGGTCGCTTCAGGTCGCCGCAGCGTGGGCAGGGCTGCAGGGTGATGAGCGCCGCCTTGTAGTGCGTGCGCCGGGCGCGCTTCTTCCGCTTGGAGGTTCTGCGCTTCGGTACGGCCATCGTTCCAGTCCTTTTCAGTCGCGGAGTTTGCTCTTCAGTCCCGCCATCGCCTGCCACCGCCCGTCCAGCGGCGCCGGGGCGCAGCCGCAGGGCCCTGCATTCAGGTCCTTGCCACAACGCGGGCACAGCCCGCGGCACTCGTCCCGGCAGACCACCCACTGAGGCACGGCGAGCAGTAACTCCTCCCGCAGCGCGGGCCGGAGGTCGATCTGCGTCGCATCGGGCGCCAAGGGGTAAGAATTCGGGTCCTCCAGGGCGTCCGGGTCTCGGGAGAACAGTGCGTCGATGCCCGCGACGACGGGCACCGCCACGGGCACCAGGCAGCGCCGGCACTCGCCGGCCACCCGCGTGGCGAGCGAACCGCGCCAATAGAAACGCCCTTCCCCGGCGGCCTGCAACCGACCGGTGACCAGCACGGGGTGGGCCAGGACGACCTCGAGACCCTCGAACAGGGGGTCGTTCCCGGCGAGTTCAGCCCGCGTTGCGACCGGGCCGCGCGCCAGCTCCCGCAGGTCGACCTGTAACATGAGCAAACGAAGCTAAATCCTTGTGGGACTTGCGTCAAGCAAGCTCGCGCAGCTCCGCCTCGGTGAAGAAAAACGCCAACTCGCGAGCGGCGGTGTCGGGCGTGTCTGAGGCGTGGATCGCATTCCGCTCCTTGGACTCGCCGTACAGCTTCCGGACAGTGCCCGGCTTCGCCTCGGCTGGATCGGTGGCGCCGATGACCTGCCGCAGGTACGCCACGGCGTTGTCGCGCTCCAGCGCCAGTGCCAGGGCCGGCCCGGACGTCATGAAGGTCACGAGCGGGCGGTAGAAGGGGCGCTCGCGATGCACCTCGTAGAATGCCTCCGCCTGCGCGACGCTGAGCTTCACGAGCCGCGCCGCGCGCACGACGAACCCGGCCCCCTCGAGATGGGCGAGGATCTTCCCGGTATTGCCGGCGCGCACGGCGTCCGGCTTGATGATGGCGAGTGTGAGCATCAGGCGTCAGGGGTGATGAGGCGGCGGATCAAGTCCGCCCGCGTGAGAAAGCCCACGACGATCCCCTCCCGAACCACCGGGAAGCGGTCGACGTCCTTCGAGCTGATCAGATTGGCCACGTCCGCGAGCGTCTGATCCTCCGACAGGCATAGCACCGAGCGGGCCATGGCTTCCTTGGCCGGGATGAGCCGCGGGTCGGCCGCGCCGCGCTGCAACTGGCCCCGGGTGAGCGCGCGAAACTCGCCACTCTTGGTGCGCTGCAGGAAGTCGGGGATCAGGTATCGCAGCAGTTCGCGATGGGTGATCATCCCGATGAGCGCCCCAGACGGGTCGACGACCGGCATGGCGCGGATATCGTGCTCCACCATGAGGTGCGCGATCTCGCCGAGCGTCTGGTCGGGGCGCGCCGTGAACGCCTGGGGGGTCATGACATCGCGCACCAGGAGCTGGCTCGGGAGCTCGACCGCGTCGAGCGCGGCGAGCGCCAGCACCCGCTCCGGGCTCTTGGCGGCGAGCAGCGCCAGCGCCGTTGCGGGATCGGACAGCGTGCGCGCGAACGCGCCGACCACCTGGAGGTACAACGCCGCCTCGCGGCCCGGGGCGACGATGAAGATCACGATGCGCGCCGTACGGTTCGGATCCTTCTCCCAGTGGATCGGCGTGGGGGAGATCCCGACGGCGGTGGCGAGCTCGCGCACGGCCTCAGTGCGGAAGTGCGGCAGGAAGGCGTGCTCGCCGACGCTCACCATGTCTTCGGGCCAGGTGTGCCGGATGACCGCGTTGAGGCGCTGCGGATCGGCCACCGCGCCCGTCGCGATGAGCCGCTCGGCAAGGCGCTCGGTGGCCTCCTTGACCGTGGCCGCGCTCAAGGGAACGATGACGTGCTCGGCCCGGAGGACGTCGCGCAGCTTCACAGGCGCTCCGTGAGCAGCGGGACGACGTCTGCGGGGCGTTTCATCACCGAGATCCCGGCCCGCTCGAAGGCCGCCATCTTTTCGGCGGCGGTCCCGCTCGAGCCCGAGATGATGGCGCCCGCATGGCCCATGCGGCGGCCGGGAGGCGCGGTCTGTCCCGCGATGAAGCCCACGACCGGCTTCGTCACGGCCTGGGAGACGAACTCCGCGGCCCGCTGCTCGTCGGTGCCGCCGATTTCGCCGATCATGACGACCGCATCGGTCTCGGCATCCGCCTGGAAGGCCGACAGGCAGTGGATGAAGTTCGTGCCGATGAGCGGATCGCCGCCGATGCCGATGCACGTGGACTGACCGTAGCCCCGGCTCGACAGCTGGTGCACGATCTCGTAGGTGAGCGTTCCGCTCCGCGACACGACGCCGACCCGCCCCGGTCGGCAGATATTGCCGGGGATGATGCCCACCTTGCTCTTGGTCGGTGAGATCAGCCCCGGGCAGTTCGGCCCGATGAGCCGCGCGCCGCGCTCGTGCAGGTACGGGAGCACACGGGTCATGTCGAGCACCGGGATCCCCTCGGTGATGCAGACGATCAAGGCGATCCCCGCATCCGCGGCTTCGAAGATGGCCGACGCCGCGACCGCTGCCGGCACGTAGATCACCGACGTGTTCGCCGGCGTCTCCCGCACTGCGTCGGCCACCGTGTCGAACACCGGCACCACGCCGTCGAACACCTGCCCGCCTTTGCCGGGCGTGACACCGGCGACGACCTTCGTGCCGTAGCCGATCATCTGCCGCGTGTGGAACGACCCGTCGCGGCCGGTGATCCCCTGCACCAGGAGGCGCGTGGTGTGATCGAGGAAGACGCTCACGCGGCCCTCCCGGCCCGCGCCTTCGCGACGGCCTGCTTCACCGCCTCGTCCATGTCGGTGAGCGCGGCGAAGCCGGCTTGCGTCAGGATCTGGACGGCGAGCTCCTCGTTCGTGCCCGTGAGCCGGATGACGAGCGGAACCTTGAGGGGGAACTGGCCGGTTGCCTGGACGATCCCGTTCGCCACGTCGTCGCAGCGGGTGATGCCGCCGAAGATGTTGAACAGGATCGCCCGCACGTTGGGGTCGGCACTGATGATGCGGAGGGCGGCGACCACCTTCTGCGGGTTGGAGCTGCCGCCGATGTCGAGGAAGTTGGCGGGCTCGCCACCGTAATACTTCACGAGATCCATCGTCGCCATCGCGAGCCCCGCCCCGTTCACGCAGCAGGCGACGGATCCGTCGAGCTTGATGAACGTCAGCCCCGCCTCGCGCGCTACGACTTCCGACGGCGCCTCGGCCGAGTCGTCCCGCAACGCGGCGATCTCGGGGTGGCGGTCCAGCTCGTTGTCGTCGATCACCACCTTGGCGTCGAGCGCCACGACCTTGCCGTCGGGCGTCGTGGCGAGCGGGTTGATCTCGGCGAGCGAGGCGCCGACCGCGTAGAACGCCTCATACAGCTTCCGCATGATGTCGGCCGCGGCGCGCGCCTGCGCGATATCGCGGTACAACCGCAAGGCGAGGCCCAGCGCCTGGTGCGGCAGCAGCCCGTAGCGCGGGTCGACCGGCGCCCGGTAGATGCGCTCCGGCGTTTTCGCGGCGACCTCCTCGATGTCCACCCCGCCGGCCGCGCTCACCATGAGCAGGGGGCGCTGCGACGCGCGGTCCACGATGATGCCGACGTAGCTCTCGGAGGTGATGTCAACGGCGGGGACCACCAGCACGTTGTGCACCGTCAGGCCCTTGATGGTCATGCCGAGAATCTTGGCAGCGTGCGCCGCCGCTTCGGCTGCGTCCCTCGCGAGCTTCACGCCGCCCGCCTTGCCGCGGCCGCCAACGTGCACTTGCGCCTTCACGACCAGGGGCCGGCCTCCCCCGATCCGCGCGGCGATCGCCCGCGCCTCCTCCGGCGTCGCGGCGATCTCGCCCGCGGGCACCGGCACGCCGTGGCGCCGCAGGATCTCGCGGGCCTGATACTCGTGCAGATTCACGTGTCTTCCCCGGTGATCGTCGTGCCCGACTCGCCGCGCAGAGCGCTCAGGCCGTGGGCCAGCGCCGCGATGATGGCGCGCCGGTCTTTCCCCCCCGAGCGCACGAAATCGGCCGCGGCTTCGACCTTGGGCCGCATGCTGCCCGTGCCCAACTCCGTGCCCGCGAGCAGATGGTCCGCCTGGGCGAGGCCGAGCCGGCGGATGGCTTGCTGGTGCTTCGTGCCGTAGCCGCGGTACACGGCGTCCACGTTCGTGAGGATCAACAGGACGTCCGCGCCGATCTCCCGGCCGAGGATCGCGGCGACGCGGTCCTTGTCCACGACCGCGTCGATTCCCTCGAGACGCAGCTCGGGATCGTCGTACACGGGCGGCCCGCCGCCGCCGCACGCCACCACGATGTGCCCCGCGGACACGAGGTGGACGATCATGGCGCGCTCGACCACGGCAATCGGCCGGGGGCTCGGCGCGAGCCGGCGCCAGCGCCCCGGCTGCTCTTCCTTCACCGGCACGCCGCGCGCCCGGAGGCGGGCCACGCGCGCGGCGTCCAGGGCGTGCCCGATCGGCTTGGTCGGATGGCGCAGGTTGGGGTCCTTGGCATCGCACCGCGTCTGCGTGATGAGGGTGACCACCTGGCGCTCGATGCTGGCCCGCGCCAGCGCGTTCTGGAGCGACTGCTGGATCATGTAGCCCATCCAGCCCGCGGTCGCCGCCACCAGCACGCCGAGCGGCAGCGGCTCCACCTGGTCGGCGGCGATCTCGGTGCGCGCCAGCTCGTCTCCGACCTGCGGGCCGTTGCCGTGCACCAGCGCGATGCCCCACCCGTCGCGCGCCAGGTCTACGATCGGTGCGAGACTGGCGCGGGTGTGGCGGAACTGGTTCGCGATCGTCGCGCGCTCACCCGGCGGGGCGACGGCGTTTCCGCCCAACGCGACGACGATGGTACCCGGTTGCACGGCGGCGCAACCTAGTGCCGTTCCAACCGGTTGTGAAGTGCGTCCAGATCCGTCCTCATGGTCGGGGGTTGGAACGGCACTAGCGGGGCCGGTGAGCGGGAGCAAGCTTGCGGCGCGCGATGCCGAGTAGCGCTTGCAGCTGCTCGTAGTAGCGGCCGAACGCTTCGAGGTCGCCTGCGGCCAGCGCGGCGTCGGCCTGGGCCGCGAGGCGGCGCGCGGCATCCCAGCGGGCCGCGAGCGAGGTGTCGACGGCGGAGCGCGTCCCACCGCCCAAGCCGCCTGCGGCGACCAGGTCGCGCAGCGCGGCGAGCAGCGTGGGCCCCTGGCCGTGCCGCTCGCCCCACGTGACGAACAACGTGTCGATACGCGACGGCGGGCCGCCCGTCGCGGGTTGCGCGAACAGCGCCTGCACGGAGAGCAGGACGCCCGCGGCGTTCCACAGGCGCAGCACGCCGGGCGCCGTCTCGCTGGGAGAGCCGACGAGCCCCGCGGGGAGACGGACCGGGGGGCTGGGCCGCCAGACGAGCACTCGGGGACCCGCGGACGACATCGCGCCCGCGACGAGCGCCGCGAATTCGGCGGGATCGCCGACCTCGAAGCCCTGAGCGGTCCAGATGCGGGGCCGTCCCCCGTCGGACTCCGAAGCGGCGACCTCGAAGGGCTCGCGCGGGCGGGCGACCCACGCCTCGGGGTCGCTGCGCCACCGCGCCACCAGTGTGGTGGCCATCCGGAACGTGCGACGCGGGTAGGGCAGCTCGACCCGCAGCACGGCGGGCAGGCTGTCGGACGGGCGAATGAGCGGCGCGACGAGGCGCGCCCACGCGGCCGCGAGCGAGTCCGCCCCGGGCGCGAGGAACAGGCGCGTATCGCCGCTCGCGGCGCTCACCGCGCCGACGAACGCGGCGCGCAGGTACCGCACCTCGTGCCCGTCCCACGGCACCGGGCGCGCCAGGGGGAACGTCTCCGACGCGAGGTACCCGTAGGCGATCCACCAGAGGGCATCGTCCGCGATCACTGGGGTCGCGTCGTCGAAGCTCGCGAACGGCGCAAGCCGCTTGAGGCGCTCGGCCACGTCCCGGTGCCACAGCAGCAACAGGTTGTCGGTGCCGGTGCGGGCCAGCTCCGGGGTTTGCAATGCCCACGCGAGCGCCGTGCGCCGCCACCCGCCGGCGAGCGGCAGGCCGGTGGCGCGCAGCCCGGGCCAGGTGTCGGGCGCCGCTACCGCGAACTCGCGGAACCCGGGACCGAACCAGGTCGCTGAGTCGCGCGTCGGGAGCGGCGCGAAGGCGAGGCCCGTGTCGCTCTCCACCGCCGCGAGCGGGCGCCCGGCGCGCGCCCAAGCGCCGCCGTGGATCTCCGTCCAGTCCGGGATCGGCTGCGCGTGGGCCAGGCTGTCCAGGTCGGGCATCGGCGCGACGATCCAGGTGGCCCGCCCGCTCCCGGGGTGCTCCGGCGAGAGCGCCGCGGCGGCGGGCGTCGCGCGCGGTCCCAGGAGGTCGCGCCGTCGCGCTGCCGCGGCGCGCACTCGCGTCCCGTCCCAGAGCGGCAGCGCCGCCAGCGCGGCGGCTGGGCTCGGGAAACCGGGCGGGGGTTGCGACTCGAGCGATGCCACACCGAACGCGAGGCCCTCGAGCCGTCGCTGCTCGGCGGCGAGGGCGGTGTCGGGCGGCGTCCCGAGTGCAGGAAGAGCGGTGGCCCGAGGGGCCGACCCCGCGCCGCTGAGCATTGCGGGGAGCACGCCGTAGGCGAGGAACGATGCCACGACGAGCGTGCCCCAGCAGGCGGCGAGCAGCGCCGCCGCCTCGCGCACCCCCCAGTAGAGGCTCGCGACCGTGGCCGCCACACCCAGCGTGGTGATGAACGGCGCCACTGGTAGCCGCACGGTCACCGCCCCGCGCGTGAGCGCGCCGTGCAGGCCCGCGACCGTCTGTGCGGGATCGAGCCACGCCCCCCACGTGAGCGTCAGACCGACGGATGCAAGCAGGACCGCGAGGTGGGCCCGGGCGTGCGCGCTCGCGTATGGCAGCCAGCGGCGGAAGCGCAGCGAGCCGATCCCCAGATACAGGAGCGCCACGATCGCCGTGGCCGAAACGGTCGCCACCAGCGCGAAGCTCCGCAGCCGCTCTGCCCACGGCAATTGCGCGAGGTAGTAGCCCACGTCCCGCTGCAACAAGGGGTCGGTGACGCCGAACGTCGGCGCGCGGGACGCGATCGCCGCCGCCATCCACCAGTCCCCCGTGCCGAGCGCGAGGACCAAGCCGTACACGAGCCCGGTCGCAATGGTGCCGGCGAGGAGCAGGCGCTGCGGCACCGCCTCCACGATCTCCAGATCGCCGAGCCGGCGCGGCAGTTGCACGGACCCGATGGCGCGATACACGAACAGCAGGTTCCCCGTGGCCCAGGAGACCGCCGCGAGCAGGAACAGGCCGGTCACGAGGCGCGCGAAATCACGCGTGACGAGGTACGTCGCGCCGCCCGGGATGGTCGCCGCCCAGGCGCGCTCCGCCGTTTCGAGGGCGAGCCAGCGCCCGCCCACGAGGACCGCCACCAGCACAGCCGCGCTGAACAGGAACGCCGAGCGGCGGCGCCCGCGGGTCACGCGCGGACGCCCTGAGCGGCGAGCCAGCGTTCGACTTCGCCGCGGTACGCGGCGAGCGCCGCGGGGCTCCCCGCCTCGAAGCGCAGCACGAGCACGGGCTGCGTGTTCGAGGCCCGCAGCAGGCCCCACCCGTCCTGGAAGGTGATCCGCACGCCGTCGAGCGTGGAGACGGAGTACTTGGCCCCGAAATGCTGCGCGGCCTGCGCCACGATGTCGAACTTCCGCTCGTCGGGGCAGTCGACGCGTATTTCCGGCGTGGCAACGGTCGCGGGGAGGTCCGCGAGCAGTCGGGAGAGCGGCCCACCCTGCTCCGCCACGTAGCGCAGCAGCCGCGCGGCGGCGAACAGCGCGTCGTCGAAGCCGTACCAGTCGCCGCCGAAGAACATGTGGCCGCTCATCTCGCCCGCGAGCGGGGCGCCCAGCTCCTTCATCTTCTGCTTGATGAGGGAGTGCCCCGTCTTCCACATGGTGGGCCGGAGCCCGGCCCGGGCCAGCGCCTGCGGGAGCACCTCCGAGCACTTCACGTCGAAGATCACGGCGTGGCCCGGACCCAAACGGCGTGCGAGGTCGCGGCCGAACAGTACGAGCAGCTGGTCGCCGAACACTACCCTGCCTTGCTCGTCCACCGCGCCGATGCGGTCGCCGTCGCCGTCGAACGCGATACCGAGCTCCGCGCCTTCGCGCCGCACGGCGGTCTGCAGATCGCGGAGGTTCTCGAGCACGGTCGGGTCGGGGTGGTGGTGCGGGAACGTGCCGTCGGACTCGCAAAACAGGGTCACGATGTCCGCGCCGAGTTGCCGCAGTGTCTCGCCGGCCACCAGGCTGGACACGCCGTTGCCGCAGTCCACCACGGCCTTGACCCGCCGCGGCAGGGGGCCGTTGCGCTGCACGACGGCCCCGCGATACTGGGCGATCACGCTATCGTCACGGCTCCGCGCGCCGCCCGGACGCCCGCGGACCCGTCCGTCCTCGATGAGCCGTCGCAACCCCTGGAGTTCCTGACCGTACACCGCCTCCCCGCCGAGCACGAGCTTGAAGCCGTTGAACTCCGGCGGGTTGTGCGAGCCGGTGACCTGCACGCCTCCGTCCACCTTCAGGACGTGAGTCGCAAAATAGAGTGCCGGCGTCGGCAGCGTGCCGACGTCCACCGCGTGCCCGCCGGCCGCCTCGATGCCGGACAGCAGCCCCTCCGCGAGCGCGCTGCCGGAGGGCCGGTTGTCCCGCCCGACGGCGAGCCGCGGGGCGCGGTCGAGCCGGTCCCACGCGAGCGTGGTCGCCGCCTGCCCGATGGCGCGGGCGACTTCGGGCGTGAGCTGGTCGCCCACGGTGCCGCGGATGTCGTATTCGCGAAAGATGGCGGCGGGGAGCTGCATGGAGCTCGCCCCGGATCAGCGGCCCGACGCGGTGGGCCCGGGAGGCGGCGCGAGCGCGGCGCCGCTCGTCCTGGCGAGGTCGAGCAGGCGGTTCGGGCGGACGCCGAAGAACAGCAGGCCCGCGACGGAGAGCGCCACCACCGCGCCGCCCAGCCGGCCGAGACGCATGCCGGCGTGCGCCTGCGCGAACGGCTCGGGCTTCATGTACATCGCCATGATCACCGGGAGATAGTATCCCGCGGAGACGACGCTCGTAAGGACGACCACGGCGGCGAGCACGTTCTGCCCCGCCGTCGTGGCCGCCACGAGGATATACCACTTGCCGATGAAGCCGGCGGTGCCGGGGAACCCCAGCAGCGAGAGCATGCAGATGGCGAGCGCGAAGGCGAGCCACGGCCGCTCCTGGCCCAGGCCGGCGAGATCGTCGATCAGGACGTCCCGCTCTCCGTTCCGTCCCTTGGCGGCGAGCAGCGCGAACGCCGCGAGGGTCATGAGCGTGTACGCGACCAGGTAGAAGACGAATGCCGCCGCCCCGATGCTCGTTCCCGCCGCCACCGCCACGAGCAGGTAGCCCGCGTGCGCGATCGACGAATACGCCAGCATCCGCTTCACGGTGCGCTGCGCCAGCGCGATCAGGTTGCCCCCGACCATCGTCACCACCGCGAGCCACCACACGATGTGTTGCCACGCGGGCACCGCCGCAAACGCTTCGCCCAACACGCGGAACAGCGCGGCGAACGCGGCGGCCTTGACCGCCGTCGCCATGTAGCCGGTCACGGGCGTCGGCGAGCCGTCGTACACGTCCGGCGCCCACATATGGAACGGCACCGCCGCGACCTTGAACCCGAAGCCCACGAGCAGCAGCCCCAGGCCGATCAGCAGCATCGGGCTCGACTGCAGATTAAGGGTCCGGACCTGAAGGCCGATCAGCGTGAGGTTCGTGGTCGCGGTCGCACCGTACACGAGCGCGATGCCGTACAGCAGGAACCCGGACGCGAAGGCGCCGAGCAGGAAGTACTTGAGGGCCGCCTCGGCGGCGGCGGCGCTGCGGCGGTTCAGCCCCGCGAGCACGTACACGCACACCGACATCAGCTCGAGGCCGAGGAACACCACGATGAGGTCCTCTCCCCCGGCCAGCAACATCATGCCCAGCGTGGCGAACAGCAGCAGCACGTAGTACTCAGGGGCGAGCAGGCCCTCCCGCTCGAGGTAGGCGAACGACACCAGGACCGTGAGCGCGGCGGCGCCGAGCAGCAGCCAGTCGCTCACGAACCGGAAGTCGTCGACGGCGATCATCGCCGGGATGCCGACGGCGCGCGCGCTGCTCCACCACAGCCACCACACGGCGGCGGCGGCCGCGCCGAGGCCCGTGACGGTCGCCCAGCCCGCCGCCCGCAGATCGGCGGCGGTCCGATGACGCCACGCCACCACCAGCAGGACGACCAAGCCCGCTGCCGTGACCACGAGCTCCGGCGCGAGCGCCCTCATCAGGTCGCCGTAGCTCGACAGGTCGAGGTTCATCGCCCGGCCGTCACCGTGGCGCCGGACGGCAGGACTCTGTCCTGCACCGCCTGGATCAGCTGCTGCGCGGCCGGCTCTGTGCGCTGCAGGATCGGCTTCGGGTACACCCCGATCCACACGATGCACGCGATGAGCGGCACCAGGACGGCAAGCTCGCGTGGCGACAGGTCGGCGAGCTTCTCGTTCTCCGGCTTGTCGAGCGGATTGTAGATCACCCGCTGCAGCGCGGGCAGCAGGTACATCGCCGCGACGATCACGCCCGTCGCGGCGATGGTGGCCGGCACCGGATACGTGCGGAACGCGCCGATGAGCACGAGGAACTCCCCGACGAACCCGTTCGTGGACGGCAGCCCGATCGAGGACAGCGACACGATCGTGAGCGCCGCCGCGAACAGCGGGACCACCTTGGCGATCCCGCCGAACGCCTCGATCAGCCGCGAGTGGCGGCGCTCGTACAGCATCCCCACGAGGAAGAACAGGGCGCCCGTCGAGATGCCGTGGTTGATCATCACCATCAACGCGCCCTGCACGCTCTGGAGCGTGAGCGCCCAGATGCCGAGCATCACGAAGCCGAGGTGGGCGACCGAGGAGTAGGCGATCAGCTTCTTGAAATCGGGCTGCACCATCGCGACCAGCCCGCCGTACACGATCCCGATGAGCGATAGCCCCACGATCGCCGTCTGCACCGCCGGGTGGAGGGCCACCTGGGGAAAGAACGGCACGGCGAAGCGCAGGAACCCGTAGGTGCCCATCTTGAGCAGGATGCCGGCGAGGAGCACGGACCCCGCTGTCGGCGCCTCGACGTGCGCGTCGGGGAGCCAGGTGTGGAACGGGAACATCGGGACCTTGATGGCGAACGCGAGGAAGAACGCGCCGAACAGCCAGAAGGTGACGGGGCCGAGCCCGCCCAGGTTCGCCATCAGGTGCGTGTACGAGAACGAATAGCTGCCGGTGCGCTGGGCGACGAGATACACGAGCGCGAGGATCGCGACCAGCATCAGCAGCGATCCGAAGAAGGTATAGATGAAGAACTTGATCGCGGCGTACAACCGGTTCTCGCCGCCCCAGACCCCGATGATGAAGTACATCGGGATCAGCATCACCTCCCACATCACGTAGAACAGGAACAGGTCGAGCGAGACGAAGACCCCGATCATCCCCGACGTGAGTACGAGCATGAGGGCGTAGAACGCCCGCTCGCGCGTCGTGATGTAGCTGTAGCTCCCGAGCACCGACAGGGGCACGAGGAAGGTCGTCAGCAAGACCATGAACAGCGAGATCCCGTCCAGACCCACCGTGTACCGGATCCCCCAGGCGGGGATCCACGCGAGATCGAGCTGGAACTGCATGCCGGCCGCGGGGATGAACGTCCACCACAGCGGAACCGAGATGGCGAACTCGGCCAGGCTCGCCGCGAGCGCGACGTGCTTCGCCCAGCGGGCCGGCACGAGCAGCACGAGCAGCGCTGCGAACGCCGGCCAGGCGATCAGCGCGGTGAGCACGCCTTGCTGGTACATGGCCCCCGTCCCCCCCCCCCCCCCCCCCCCCCCCCCCCCCGCACCGCCGCGCCGAGCACGGCGAGCACGCCGATCACGAACAGCACGACGTAGAAGCCCACCTCGCCCGTCTGCAGCCGGCTGCCGACCCACCCGAGCGCGCGCGAGGCGGCGGCCGTGCCGTTGACGAGGAAGCCGTCCACCAGGCGAGCGTCGACGACCTTCCACAGCACCTCACGGGAGAACCACATCACGGGGCGCACGACGACGGCGTCGTAGATCTCGTCCACATACCACTTCTTCCAGAGCAGGCGGCCGAACCCGGTCTCGGGCGGCGCGAGTCGCGCCGGAACGAGTGCCTCGGGCTTGAGCAGCCGCAGGGCGCCGGCGATGCCGAGCGCCGCGACGGCGACGGCGCCCAGCACCAACGCCCAGTCCGTAGTGGGGGAGAGCTCGACTGCCGGTTGCAGGCGATCGCCGACCGTGGTGACGGGCTCGAGCCAGCGGTGCAGGAACGCCCCGCCCCCGAACAGCTGCGGGACGTTGAGCGCGCCGCCCAGGACGGTGAGGGCGCCGAGCACGACGAGCGGTGCCGTCATCACCCACGGCGCCTCGTGCAGGTGCGCCCGCTCGCGCTCGCCGGTCCGGTTCGGACCGTGGAAGGTGTAGAGCATCAGCCGGGTCATGTAGAACGCGGTGAGCAAGGCGGCCGCGATGGCCATGCCCCAGAAGGCGTACCACACCGGCCGCACCGAGCCCTGCGCGAAGGCGGCGCTGAGGATCTCGTCCTTCGAGAAGAATCCCGCGAGCGGCGGGATGCCGGCGATCCCGAGCGTGGCGATCCACATCAGGGCGCACGTCCACGGCAGGTAGCGGGAGAGCCCGCCCATGTTGCGCATGTCCTGCGCGTCGTCCTGGACGTGCGTGTCGTGGTAGGCCCGGTGCATCACGTGGATCACGCTCCCGGAGCCGAGGAACAGGAGCGCCTTGAAGAAGGCGTGCGTCACGAGGTGGAAGATCCCGGCGGCGTATGCGCCCGTCCCCACGCCGAGGAACATGTAGCCGAGCTGCGACACGGTGGAATACGCGAGCACGCGCTTCACATCCCACTGCTTGAGCGCGATCGTCGCGGCGAACAGCGCGGTGAGCGCGCCGACACCCGCGACGACGGCGCTGCTCACGGGGGCGAGCGCGAACAGCGCGTTGCAGCGCGCCACCAGATAGACGCCCGCCGTCACCATCGTGGCCGCGTGGATCAGGGCCGAAACGGGCGTCGGGCCCTGCATGGCGTCGGGGAGCCACGTGTACAGCGGAATCTGTGCGGACTTGCCCGCGCATCCGAGGAACAGGAACAGCGTGATCACGGTGATCACCCCGCCGCCGGCGGGGAACATCCCGGGCGCCTTTGCGAACACGTCGCCGAAATCGAGCGAGCCGGTGTGCGCGAAGATCAGGAGCATCGCCACCAGGAACCCGAAGTCGCCGATGCGATTGACGATGAACGCCTTCTTCCCCGCGTCGGCGTTGACCTGTTCGTTGAACCAGAAGCCGATCAGCAGGTAGGAGCAGAGCCCCACCCCTTCCCACCCGACGAACATCACCGGGAAATTCGCCCCGAGCACGAGGATCAGCATGAAGAACACGAACAGATTCAGGTACGCGAAGTAGCGGGCGTACCCGGGGTCGTGGTGCATGTAGCCCACGCTGAACACGTGGATCAGCGCGCCGACGCCGGTGACCACGAGGATCATCACGCCCGAGAGCGGGTCGAGCTGGAGCGCGAAGTCGACCCGGAGATCGCCCACGGGCAGCCACTCCCAGGGGCGAAACACCAGCGGCTCCGCGTCGGGGAGCCGCGAGAACTCGGCCACCGCGCCGATGGCGGCGGCGCAGGCGAGCACGAGCACGCCGACGCCGATGAGCGACACCGCCCGTTTGGTCGCCGGGCGCGCGAGCGCGAGCACGCCGTTCAGGACGAAGCCGAGGAGCGGCAGGGCCGGCACCAGCCAGAGGGGGGCCGCGGGGAGCGCGGGGGGCGCGGGGGGCGCGTTCAGGAGCAAGCCGGGTATCAGCCCTTCAGCAGGTTGATGTTCTGGAGATTGACCGTCTGGCGGTGACGGTAGATCGCGAGAATGATCGCGAGGCCGACCGCCGCCTCGGCGGCCGCGACCGCCATCACGAAGAAGACGAACACCTGGCCGGCGACGCCGAGCCGCTGCGCCAGCGCCACGAACGTGAGGTTCACGGCGTTGAGCATCAGCTCGACGCACATGAAGATGATGATCGCGTTGCGCCGCAGCAGCACGCCGGCGACGCCCAGCGTGAACAACACGGCTGAAACCAGGAGGGCGGGTCCGAGCAGCATCACAGTTTGCGCTTGGCCAGCACGACCGCGCCGACGATGGCGGCGAGGAGGAGCACGCTGGTGATTTCGAAGGGGACGAGGTACGCGTCGAACAGCGGGCGAGCCACGCTCGGCACCATCCCCTGCTCCGCCGCCGTGCGAGCCATCGTCTCGGGGGGCAGTTGGATCGACGCGGAGAGGTCCGCCGCCCGCAGCACGCCGAGCTGGGCGAACAGCACGACCGCGAGCACCACCCCCACCGCGAGGCCCAGGGACCCCTTGATGTCGCTGGGCCCCGGGCGTCCGAGGTTGAGGAGCATGATCACGAAGAGAAACAGCACCATGATCGCGCCGGCGTAGACCAGCACCTGCAGCACCGCGATGAACTGGGCGTCGAGGATCACGAACAGCGCGGCGAGCGAGAATAGCGTGACGACCAGCCACAGCGCGCTCGCGACCGGGTTGCGGCGCGTGATGCAGGCCAGCGCGCTCCCGATCGCGAGCCCGGCGAACGCCCAGAAGACGATCAGCGTTCCGGGCATTCCCTACTCACCCTTCGGATCGGCGGGATCCCACAGCGTCGAGACCGGATGCGTCTGGCCGCAGAGCCGCTCGAGATCGTAGACGAACCGGTCGCGCGAGTATTCGGAATTCTCGTAGTGCACGCCGACGTGGATCGCCTCCTCGGGGCACACCTCCTGGCAGTAGCCGCAGAACACGCAGCGAAACTCGTCGATCTCGAAGATCAGCGGGTAGCGGTTGCCGGTCTCGTCCTCGCCGGGGACGAGCTTGATGCAGTTCGCCGGGCAGACCTGCGGGCACATGCCGCACGCCACGCACTTGGCGCGCCCCTGCTCGTCCGTGAGCATGCGGTGCGTGCCGCGCCAGCGGGACGAGATGGTCCAATCCTTGGTGCTCTTCTCCTCCGGGTACTGCATCGTCACCTTGGGCCGGAACAGGTGCCGCAGCGTGAGTGCCATGCCCCGGAGGGTGGCGCGGACATAGGAGACCTGCGCCCCCGGACGCTTCATGACCTTCACGCCGATCCCCATCAGGTGCCTTCCTCCGCCACGGAGCCAACGACGATGTGCCCGCGGTCGAGCACGAAGAACAGCGGGATGGCGAGCAGCACGTTGAGGCCGAACAGGGTGAGCGCGAAGCGCGTGTCGTAGGTCCAGCCGAGCCGCTCATGCAGGTACCACATCGCGGTCGCGATCACCGTGAGGTACCCGAGGGCGAGCGGCAGCATGACCCGCCATCCCAGCGCCATGAGCTGGTCATAGCGGAAGCGCGGCAGGGTCCAGCGCACCCAGATGTAGAGGAACAGGAACACGCTGACCTTGGACGAGAACATCGCGAGCGTCAGGATCGTCTTGAGCAGCGTCCAGGGCGGCGTGTTGTCCCAGGTGGTGAACGGGATGTCCCACCCCCCGAAGAACAACGTCGTCATCAGCGCCGACGCGGTGACCATGTTCGCGTACTCGGCGATGTAGAACATCGAGAACTTCATCGCGCTGTACTCGGTGTGATAGCCCGCGATGAGCTCGCCCTCCGCCTCGGGCAGGTCGAACGGCAGCCGGTTGGTCTCGGCGAACGCCGCGACTGTGAAGATGAAGTACGCGAGCGCCAGCGGGAACACGTTCCACGTGAAGAGCGACGGCGACTGCTTCGCGATCACATCGGTGAGCGTCACGTTGCCGGCGAGGAGCAGCACGGCCACCGTGCTCATCCCCATCGCGATCTCGTATGAGATCATCTGCGCCGAGGCGCGCAGTCCGCCGAGCAGCGAGTACTTGTTGTTCGACGACCACCCCGCGAGCACGAGGCCGTACACGCCGAGCGAGCCGAACGCGAGGATGTACAGGAAGCCGACGGGCAGGTTCGCGACCACCATGTCCACCTCGCCCCAGGGCGTCGGAAGCGGCGTGGCGAACGGGATGACCGCGAAGGTAAGCAGCGCCGGCACGAAGGACATCGCGGGCGCGAGCATGAACAGCACCCTGTCGGCCTGGGCCGGGAGGGTCTCCTCCTTCATCAGGTTCTTCAAGCCGTCGGCCGCCGGCTGGAGCAGCCCTTGCGGGCCCACGCGGTTCGGGCCGAGACGGTCCTGCATCCAGGCGCAAATGCGTCGCTCCGCGAGCGTGAGCAGGGCTACGGCCACCATGATCACCGTGAAGACCACGACGATCTTGACGACGGAGCTCACGAGGAAGAACGTCACGCCGGCACTCTCACTTCTGTATTCACTCCCTGTCCCACAAGCCCGAGGCTTGTGTAACTCAGTCCCGCGAACGCGGGAACGGCGGCCGCCAGCTGGTCGAAGGCCTCCGCCGCGCTCGCCAGATGCTCGCCCCGGCTCCCCCCGAGCGCCACGAGAAGCTCGGAGAGCACCCACCACGCCGGCCGCGCCATCCCCGGGGCCGGCTTGGCTTGGCAGTAGCGCTGCACCCGGCCGTCACGGTTCACGTAGGTGCCGTCCTCCTCCGCCGCGTTCGCGATCGGGAGCACGACCTCGGCGCCGCGGGCACCTTCGGGGAGCGCCGTTCCGACATAGATGAGGCTGCCGGCCGTCCGTACGGTCATCTCGGGCTCGTCGAGCACCAGCACGAGGCCGGCGGACTCGGCAGCCTGCACCGCCGCCGCGTAGTCGCGGCTGTAGCCCAGCAGCTCCGCCCCGGCGCCGTTCGGCGCCCGCTCCGCCCGGAGCGCGAGGTTCGGCACGCCCGCAAGCGGCGCCTCCTCGCCCATCACGACCTGAAATGCGCCGGTCCACTCCCGCCCGGTGAACAGCTCCCGCGCGAGGTACAGCGCCTCCGTCGAGGCGCGCGGGGACACCAGCGCGACGGCCTTCCCGCCGGCGCCGCGCAGCAACGCGGCCGCGCGCTCGCACGCCTCGTCCCAGTCGGTCGCGTGCAGCTCGCCGTCGCGCCGGACGAGCGGCGCCTCGATCCGGTCCCCGCGGTTCATCCAGCGGTAGTTCATCCGGCCGTGGTCGCAGATGAAGTAGCGGTTCACCTCGAGATTGGGCCGCGGGCGTACGCGCACGACCACGTTCTCGCGCGTGTCGAGGGTCACGTTGCATCCCTGCGAGCACCCGGTGCACACCGACGCCGTCTTGTCGAGCTCCCAGGCGCGCGCCTTGTGCAGGAAGTCCTTCGACAGCAGCGAGCCGACGGGGCAGAGGTCGACCACGTTGCCCGCCCAGGGATGATCGAGCCGAGCCTCGGAGTGGATCCCGATGTAGGCCCGGTCGCCGCGCTCCGACACGTTCAGCACCGGCTCCCGCGCGACGTCCTCCATGAAGCGCACGCAGCGCGTGCACAGGATGCAGCGGTTGGGGACGTACAGCACGTCGGGCCCGAAGTCCTCGACCGGGTTGAAGCGCTTCGCGTACTCCCCGTAGCGCGTGCCGGGCCGGCCCTCCTGGAAGACGAAGTCCTGGAGCTCGCACTCCCCCGCTTGGTCGCAGATCGGACAGTCGAGCGGGTGGTTGATGAGCAGGAGCTCGAGCACGCCGGTGCGGGCGCTCCTCGCCTGCGGCGTCTGCGTCTTCACCACCATGCCCTCCACCACCTGGGTGGCGCACGCGATCGCGAGCTTCGGCTGTTTCTCGATCTCGACCAAGCACATGCGGCACAGGCCCGCCACGGGGAGCCCCGGATGGTAGCAGTAGTGCGGCACGAGGACGCCGGCCTGCTTCGCGGCCTCGATGACGAGCGTCCCCTTGGGAACGCTCACCGGGACGCCGTCGATCGTGAGATTGATCAGGTCGTCGGTCATCGGTCGTCAGTCGTCGGCCATTACGCGACCATGACCGGGCGGCGCTTGCCGGCGATGTAATCCTCGAACTCGCTCCGGAACTTCTTGATCCCGGAGACGACCGGTGCCGCGCACGAGTCGGAGAGCACGCAGATCGTCTTGCCGGTCATGTTCTCGGAGAGGTCGAGTAGCAGGTCCAGGTCGGCCATCTTGCCCTGGCCCGCCAGGATGCGCTCGAGGATCTTGGTCGTCCACGCGGTGCCTTCGCGGCACTGGGTGCACTGGGCGCAGGACTCGTGCGCGTAGAAGCGGGCCAGCCGCATGATCTGATAGACCATGTCCGCCGAGTCGTCGAACACGATCACGCCGCCCGAGCCGAGCATCGAGCCCTTCTCGATCACGCCCTCGTAGTCGAGCAGGCAGCCCTCGGTCTCGTCGCGGCTCAGGATCGGCACGGACGAGCCGCCGGGGATGCAGGCTTTCAGGGTGCGGCCGGGGCCCACGCCCCCGCACAGGTCGTACAGCAGGTCCTTGAGCGGGAAGCCCATCGTGACTTCGTAGTTGCCGGGCTGCTTCACATGACCGCACACGGAGAACAGCTTGGTCCCGGTGCTCTTGGGGCTCGAAAGGGAGAGCCCCTTGTACCAGGCCGCGCCTTGCTTGAGGATGTGCGGCACCGCCGCGAGCGTCTCGACGTTGTTGATCGTCGTCGGCATCCCGAACAGGCCGGCGGCCGCGGGGAAGGGCGGCTTGATCCGCGGGTTGCCGCGCTTGCCTTCGATCGAGTTCATGAGCGCCGTCTCTTCGCCGCAGATGTAGGCGCCCGCGCCGCGGTGCAGGTGGATCTTGATCTTCCCGAACACACCCGCCGCGCTCGCCTCGGCGAGCGCCTTCTCCATCGTGGCGTAAGGCTCGGTGAACTCGCCGCGGATGTAGATATACGTGACCTCCGCCTGGATCGCGTGCGCGGCGATCGCGGTGCCCTCGAGCAGGGCATGGGGCGTCCACCGCATGATCTCGCGATCCTTGAAGGTCCCCGGCTCCGACTCGTCGGCGTTCACGCACAGGTAGTGGGGCTTCTTCTTTTCCTTGGGCATGAACGACCACTTGAGGCCCGTGGGGAACCCGGCCCCGCCGCGCCCGCGCAGCCCCGACTCCTTCACGATGTCGATGATCTTGCCCGGCTCCATCGCCAGGGCCGTCGGGAGCGCCTCGTAGCCGCCGCGCTTCACCCAGCCCTTGTAGCTCCGCGCGTCGGCCTCGCCGAAATGCTTGGAGAGGAGCAGCGTTTCTTTGGGATGCGGTTTGTGGGGGAAGCCCATGAGCCGACCCTCAACGCGGAAGTGCGAACGCGGAACGCGGAACAGCCAGACGAGCGTCGTGCGACGAGCGACCCCTCACGTCTGTTCCGCGTTCCGACTTCCGCGTTCCGCGTTTCATTTGTACTTCTTCACGATCTCGGCAACGCGGTCCGGTGTCACCGATTCGATGAAGTCGTCGTCGATGAGCACGGGCGTCGCGAACCCGCACGCCCCCAGGCACTCCACCTCGATCACGGTCCACTTGCCGTCCGGGCTCGTGGCACCCAGCTCCCTCGCACCCGTGGTCTCGAGCAGCGCCTGCACCACCGCTTCCGCGCCGCAGATGTTGCAGGGCGACGTCGTGCACACCTGCACGAAGTGCCGCCCGACGGGATGCTGGTGGTACATCGTGTAGAACGTCACCACGCCCTTCACGTAGGCGGGCGTGAGCCCGAGCACTTCGGCCACCTCGGTCATGTTGCGATCCGAGATCCAGCCGCGCGCCTGCTGCACGAGCCAGAGCGCCGGCAGCAGCGCCGCCTGCTTGGTGGGATAGCGCGTGATGATCTCGGTGAGCTGCGCGAGGGTCTTCCCCGTGAAGACGGGCTCGTACTCCTCCGTGCCCGCCCCCGCCCCCCCTCCACCCCCCACCCCCCGCGCGCCCCGACGGGCCGTGACACTCATCGATCCACCTCACCCATGACGATATCCACGGATGCGTTGATAGCGATCAAATCGCTCAAGAGGTGCCCCTCCGCCATCTTCGGCAGCGCCGACAGGTTGATGAATGACGGCGGCCGGATCCGCCACCGCACGGGCTTCGCCGTGCCGTCGGAGACCAGGTAGTTGCCCAGCTCGCCTTTGGGGTTCTCGATCCCCACGTACGCCTCCCCCACCGGCGCCTTGACACCCTCCATCACCTGCTTGAAGTGGTAGATCATCGCCTCCATGTCGTTCATGGCGCGCGACTTGGGGGGCAGGATGACGCGCGGGTCGGCGACGTTCACCGCGCCGTCGGGGAGGCGCTCCACCGCCTGCGCCAGGATGCGGTTCGCCTGACGGCACTCCTCGAGCCGTACCAGATAGCGGTCGTACACGTCGCCGTGCTCGCCGACCACGATGTCGAAATCGTACGTCTCATAGTCGAGGTACGGCTTGTCCTTACGGACATCGTACGCCACGCCGCTGGCGCGCAGCATCGGACCGGAGAGCGAGTGGTTAATGGCTTCGTCGGCGGTTAACGCGCCGATGCCCTGGGTGCGTCCTACCCACACGGCGTTGCGGGTCAGTACCCGGTCGATCTCGTCCAGCGTCCTGGGGAAGGTCGCGGTGAAGTGGCGCAGGCTTGGGACGAACGCGTCGGGGATGTCGGCCATCATCCCGCCCACCCGGGTCACGCTCGTCGTGAGCCGCGCTCCGGTCCACATCTCCTGCAGGTTGTAGACGCGCTCGCGCTCCTGGAACGCCCACAGGAACGGTGTGAACGCGCCCAGGTCGATGGCCGTCGTCCCGAGCCACACCATGTGGGAGATGATCCGACTCAGCTCGCACGCGATCACGCGGAGCACCGTACAGCGCGGCGTGATCTCGATCCCCAAGAGCTTTTCCGCCGCCAGCGCGAACCCGACGTTGTTCGCCATCGGCGAGAGATAGTCGGTACGGTCCGTGAGCGGGATGATCTGGTTGTAGTGACGATACTCGCCGAGCTTCTCGAAGCCCGAGTGCAGGTAACCGAGGTGGGGAATGACGCGCACGACGGTTTCACCGTCGAGCTCGACCACGAGCCGCAGCACGCCGTGCGTGGCCGGGTGTTGCGGCCCGATGTTGATCAGCATGTGCTCGCCCGCCAGGTCGGGCTCGATCGCGGTCTCGTCCCCGCTGGCCGCGCCGAGCGGCACCCGGACCGGGGTTCCCCGGGGGTGCACCCCCGGCGTGGCGAGCTCCAGTTCGACCGTCCGCTTGGTCATTCGGAGTACGGCACGTCGCCGCGCTCTCCCCGGCGCAGCCGCTCCTGCATGTCCGGTGGCAACTCGTCGAACGCTTCGGCGATCGAGAGCTCTTCCATCGAGTAATGCGCCTCCGGGTTGGCTCCGAGCGCCTGGCGCACCTGCTCGGCGCGACTGAAGCGCCCGCGCAGCGGAAAGTCCTTGCGCAGGGGATATCCCTCGGCGTACGTCTCCCACATCAAGATGCGCCGCAGGTCGGGATGGCCCCGGAAGGTCACGCCGAACATGTCGTAGACCTCGCGCTCCAGCCAGTTCGCCCCCTGCCACAGCGGCACCACCGAATCCACCGTCAGGTCGCCGCGGGGATCGAGCTCCACCTTCACCCGGAGGTCGGCGCGCCGCTCGAGCGAGCGGAGGTTGTACACGACCTCGAGCGGCCGCTCGCGGTCGCGGTACTCGACGGCGGTGACATCCACGAGGTAGGTGTACTGCTGCCCGGGCGTGTCGCGCAGCCAGCGCAGCACGTCGCGCAGCCGGTCGGGCGCGACGTACACGATCGTGTCCCCGCACAACTCGATCGCGCGGCCGATCGCGGTGCCGAAGGTCGCCTGGAGCGCGTCGACGGAGGCGTTCACGCCGAACGGAACTGGTGGACCGAGTTCCCGAACGGCTCGGAGATCTCGTCGATCGTCTCGGGCGGAAGCCGCAAGCCGCGCTCGTCGAGCGGCTGCTCCTCCCGGAGCGACGGATCGAGCAGCGATTCGCCCTTGATTTTCTTGTGGAGGAGCAGCACGCCGTACAGCAGGCCCTCGGGCCGGGGCGGGCACCCGGGGACGTACACGTCCACCGGCACGATGGTGTCGATGCCTTGCACCATGGCGTAGTTGTCGAAGATGCCGCCCGTCGAGGCGCACGCGCCCATGGAGATGACCCATTTGGGCTGCGGCATCTGGTCGTACACTCGCCGGATCACCGGGGCGAGCTTGAAGGGCAGCCGGCCGGCGCAGATCAGCACGTCGGCCTGGCGTGGGGAGAACGCCTGCCGCTCCATCCCGAAGCGCGCGAAGTCGAAGCGGCTGGCGGCGGTGGCCATGAACTCGATGGCGCAGCACGCGGTGCCGAACGGCATGGGCCACAGGGAGTTGGCCCGCGACCAGTTCACCGCCTTGTCGGCGCCCGTCACCCGCACCACCCACTTGGTCAGCTCCTCGAAGCGGGTTGTGAGCCAGTTGGGACTTCCCGAGACTTCCTTGGTTTCGAGTACGTGCTTCATTTGCGAGCCTCGTCACGGAACAGCGTCACGAACCGTCGTCTCGGAGAATCGTCACCGAACGTCTTACAAGACGCCCTCTCGCGACGCCCCTCCGTGACGCCTTTCCGGGACGGTGTCAGTCCCATT